>Ga0224508_10000016_pt1 | contig 234791 bp, 213 predicted proteins | sample SF_Jan12_sed_USG_4_FD_170157 | JGI IMG/M metagenome (GOLD analysis project Ga0224508, IMG submission 170157) | Sediment microbial communities from San Francisco Bay, California, United States - SF_Jan12_sed_USGS_21 | ecosystem: Environmental > Aquatic > Marine > Sediment | place: USA... | reverse complement strand
CGGCTCTATGGATGATCTTGATGCAGCATCCCTAGACGACGTGCATGAGTGGTTCAACAGCTATTACGGCGCGTCAAACGTCGTGTTGGTGCTCGCCGGAGATATCAGCATCGCGGACGCGAAGGAGAAGGTCGAGTTTTACTTTAGCGAGGCACCGACCGGAATTCCACTGTCCTATCCGCAGCAATGGATCCCACATCTGCCAGAGAATCGCAAAGAAGTGATGTATGACCGTGTCGGACAGACCCGAATATCGCGCGTCTGGGCCTTGCCGGGTCTCAACGACAAAGATACGACGTTGATGTATCTCCTTAACCAGACATTGGTGGCAAACAAGAATTCGCCGCTTAGAAGAAAGCTTGTCGACGAATTGCAGTTGGCGACGCAAGTCTCCGGACGAGCATCTGGCCAAGTTATCAGTGGTGAGTATGGGCTGACGATTGACCTGCGCGAAGGCGTCACGCCGGAGCAGGTGATGCCGATTGTCGACGACGTGATCGCGGAATATTTGGCAAGTGGACCCGATAATCAGCTACTCGAAAACGCCAAGCTCGCGGTTAATATGTTCATGATCGGCGCACTTGAGACAACGTCATCGATCGGCCGAATTCTCGCGGAGGGTTACCTGTACTCGGACGATCCGCTGTATATCAATACTGAACTCGAATGGCTGAATGCGGCAACAGTCGATCAGATTCGTGACACGGCCAATCGCTGGATGACGCGGGGGTACTACGAGCTGACTGTACTGCCATTTCCGGAATATGCGAGCGAGGAACCGCGTGTAGATCGTTCCACTATTCCGCAGATCACGGCAGACTCGGATATTCGTTTTCCGGCGATCGATTCGACCGTACTCGATAATGGCATGACGTTGGTCGTCGCTAGGCGCGGTGGAATACCTATCGTCGATATCACACTGCGGGTCGGAACTGGCGCGATGGCAGCACCTTTGGATGCGCCGGGGCTCGCGACGTTTGTGTTTGCGTTACTGGATAAAGGCACACAGAAGTACGACGCGAATGAATTGGCGGCCGAGCGCGACAAAATTGCGATGGCGGGTCGGTTTCAGGCGGGAACCGAGAACAGCTCGTTCAGCTATCGGGTCATGAATACCGAACTAGACAGATCCCTCGAACTGACGCATGAGATGCTTAGGCATCCGACATTCCCGGACGACGAGCTCGGCAAACTCAAACAACAGATTAGCGGCTGGCTCGCGACCTTGCGGAAGGCGCCGTCGAGCGCCTCAGGCAGCTTGTTCGAGCGAGCAATCTATGGTCCGGACGGTGCTATGGGTGCCGTGTGGACGCCGGAGTATCTCGAACAAGTGGATCGCGCCAATCTCGAGGCGTTTTATCGACGTGAAATTGCGCCTGACAATATTACGCTCTATATGATCGGCGATATCGACATCGATACTGCACGGAACGCAGTCAATGACGCGTTCGGCAAGTGGAAACGCAGCAACAATTCGGCGCGTCAGCCCATTGGCAAAGCCCCGGACGTGAAGTCACGCGTTATTCTTGTCGATCAGCCGGGCGCGGCATCGAGTACGATTTCGGCTGGCCACGCACTTCCACCGTTCGATCCCAAAACCTCGACTGAATTGTCAATACTCAATGCAGTGTTCGGCGGCAATTTTGAGTCGCGACTGAATATGAATCTACGAGAAGACAAAGGCTGGTCGTACGGTTATCGCTCCGGCATTCAATCGAACCACAGTGGTGATCAATTACTGGTGATGCGTGGGCAAGTACAGACGGACAAAACAGCCGATAGCATGCAGGAAATCATGCGCGAGTATGTTGAATTCGCATCCGTGCGGCCGCCAACGGCGATCGAAGTCGATCGGCTCAAGGCAAATCGCATCCGATCGCTGCCGGGCTCGTTTTCGACGAATCGTGGATTTCTGGCGAGTATGGTTGCTTCGGACAGCTTCGGCTTGCCGTATGACTATGCGGAGGGCCGAGCCGATCGGATCGAGGCTGTGTCGGTCGAAGGCATTACTGAGCGGGCGCGCAAGCTGATGGATGCGGACAAGCTAAGTTGGGTTGTGGTTGGCGATCTCGAAATGATAGAGGAATCGGTGCGCTCGCTTGGCTATGGCGAAGTCGAAGTCTGGGACGCGTTCGGTAAGCGGCTGCGGTAGACTCTATACCCGAGAAGAATAAAAGGGGCTCTCCGTGAAGCGATTACTAGTGGCCATTCTGGCCGCCACATTGCTGGCTGCTTGTGAATCCGAGCCGGCCGACGACAGAACAGCATCGTTTACAAGCATCTACAAAGCGAGATCGAGTGGCGCGACGTTGTTGCGCGGCGCTACCGTGCTGACTGGCACTGGAGAACGCTTAGACAACAGTGATGTTTTGATCGTCGATGGCAAGATTGTCGAAGTCGGTGAGGGTTTGAGCCACGACGGTGCAGAACTTGTCGACGCCGACGGGAAATGGCTGACTCCAGGCGTCATCGATGTGCACTCGCACCTGGGTGTATACCCATCTCCGAGTACAGAATCTCATTCGGATGGCAACGAAATATCGGCGCCGGTAACCGCTGAAGTCTGGGCCGAGCACAGCGTGTGGCCGCATGACCCCGGGTTCGTGGCGGCACTCGCCGGCGGCGTGACATCGATGCAAATCCTGCCCGGTTCGGCGAACTTAATGGGCGGCCGTGGTGTTACCTTGAAAAACGTTCCGGGACGGAGCGTTATGGAGATGAAGTTCCCTGCCGCGCCGCACGGTTTCAAGATGGCCTGCGGCGAGAATCCAAAGCGCGTCTACGGCGGTCGCGGTGTGGCACCGACAACCCGTATGGGCAATGTTGCAGGCTACCGGGCTGCGTGGATAGAAGCCGCTGACTATCGCGACAAAATGGCGGCCGCCGCTGACGGCAAGGGTGAGGCGCCTACCCGCGATTTAAAGCTCGAGACACTCGCTGGTGTCCTTGATGGCGAAATCTTGGTGCACAATCATTGTTATCGCGGTGACGAAATGGCGGTCATGCTCGATATTGCTAAAGAGTTCGGTTACAAAATTTCAGCATTTCATCATGCCGTCGAGGCATACAAGATCGCCGACCTGCTCGCGGAAAACGATACTTGCGCCGCGATGTGGGCCGATTGGTGGGGTTTCAAGATGGAAGCATACGACGGCATACGCGAAAATGCCGCGCTAGTTGAGATCGCAGGCGCTTGTGCAATCATTCATTCTGACAGTGGAATCGGTATACAGAAACTAAATCAAGAGACGGCTAAAGTCATCGGCGCCGCTGCGCGTAGCGGCGTTGATATCCTGCCGGAAGTCGCGATTCAGTGGATCACCAAAAACGCGGCGAAATCACTCGGCATCGACGACGTAACAGGCACACTCGAAGCAGGCAAGATGGCCGATGTGGTTCTATGGAACGGCGACCCATTCAGCGTGTATACGCGCGCCGAACGCGTATACGTTGACGGCGCGCTGGCATACGATCGCAACAATCCATCTATCAATCCCGTCACAGATTTCACGTTGGGTACTGCCGCGTCCGCCGGAGGTGCACAATGAAGCCGCTAATAGTTGCGACTCTATTGGGATTGCTGACCTCCGTGTCGGCTGCACAGACAATTGCAATCGTCGGAGGAACCGTGCACACGGTCGGCCCACAAGGGTCGATTGAAAATGCCACCGTCATTATCACAGATGGACGCATTGCCGCAGTTGGTTCCGACATCAAGCCGCCGGACGGTGCTAACGTTATCGATGCAAGTGGCAAAGTCGTCACCCCAGGATTGTTTACGCCTGATGGCTACCTTGGGCTTGTCGAAGTCGGCCTTTCGGCTGGGCCGCTGGATGCCGTGCAACGCGGTGAGCAGTTCACAGCAAGCTTCGATGTCGCCGAAGCATTCAATCCACGTTCGACACTGATTGCGATCAATCGCATCGAAGGTATCACTCGTGCATTGATCGTTCCGCGAGCTGCCGAACCGGATCTACTGGGTTACACGAGCAACGTCATTTCCGGTCTTGCTGCGGTTGTCAATCTGAGTGGCAACACGAATAGTCTCGATCGTCGTGCGGCAGCGCTCGTCGTTAATCTCGGCGAAGGCGGTGTCGCGTATGCGGGCACGTCGCGCGCATCGGCGCAGTTATTGTTGCGTAATGCGCTGGATGAGGCGCTTGACTATCGAGAGCATGGCGATGCATTCGAGCGCGGCCAACACCGGGACTACACGCTGAGTCTTACCGACCTTGAAGCACTACAGGGCGTCATCGCAGGTGACATCCCACTATTTGCTAACGTCGATCGTGCGAGTGACATTGCAGCGTTAATTCGGCTAAGCGATGACTACAACATTCGCGCCATCGTCAGTGGTGGTGCCGAGGCATGGATGCATGCGGAAGAACTCGCGGCGGCGAAAATTGCCGTTATTCTGGGGCCAGCCGATAATCTGCCGGCCAACTTCGATCGCATCAACGCACGGTCCGAGTCTGCGGCAATACTGGCGGCTGCGGATGTGCGGGTCATGTTTGCCGATGGCGACGGTCACACACACAATGCACGAAATATCATGCAGTCCGCCGGAAATGCAACCGTCGCCGGACTGTCTTGGGATGACTCACTTCGAGCGATCACGCTGACGCCAGCGGAAGTCTACGGTGTCGCGGATCGAGTGGGCAGTATTGAAGTCGGAAAAATCGCCGATGTCATTATTTGGCCCGCTGATCCGCTGGAGCTAACCAGTTATCCGGACCAGGTGTTCATCAATGGCAAGTCGCTGCCGATGACGAGTCGTCAGACTTTGTTGCGCGATCGTTACCGGGACATCACATCCGACGAGCCGCCGGCCTACAGGAACTAGTCGATATAGATTGTTGCCGGATGCTCGAGCATCTCTTTAATGCGTTGAATCATCGCAGCCGCGTCGTAGCCGTCAACAAAGCGGTGATCAAACGATGACGATAAATTCATCATCAAGCGCACAGCAACCTGGCCGGTCAGGACGACAGGACGTTCAACGGCACGATTGACGCCAATGATGCCGACCTCTGGCAAGTTGATGACCGGAGTCGACGCGATGCCGCCCAGCTTGCCGAGACTCGTGATTGTTATCGTTGACCCACTTAGCTCGTCTTTCTTGGCGCTGTTATCACGCGCGGCGCTCGATACGCGACGAATTTCTGCGGCAAGGTTATCGAGCGAGCGTGCCTCGGCATGTCGAACCACCGGAACCTTCAGCCCGTCAGGCGTCTGGGTCGCGACACCCAGGTGCACCGCTTCGTGCTGCACGATGGTATTGCGGTCCTTGTCGTAGGTTGCATTGCACTGCGGAAACTCTCGCAAGGCCTTAATCAATGCTAGCCCTAAGAATGGCAGTATGGTCAGGCGCTCCGACGTCGTCTGTCGACGCTCATTTAGATGTTTGCGCAATGCCTCAAGTTCGGTGATATCGATTTCTTCGACATACGAAAAGTGTGGAATCTCACGCTTCGACGCGCTCATGCGTTCGGCGATCATGCGCCGCACACCGATGACCTTGGTTTCCTTGACCCCGGTAGCCGCTTGCCGCCGGCCGATGTCGGGCTTTGTTGTTGCAGCACCACTTTGATCGCGGTAATCGTCGAAGTCTTGGCGCAGAATCCTGCCACCAGGTCCGGTACCCGGCACCAACATCAGGTCGATGCCCGCTTCCTTGGCGCGGCGGCGGATTGCCGGAGATGTAATAACGCGCATGCGGTCAGGCTGCGGCGCGTCGCTTGTCGATTCGGTGCGTACGCGGTCAGTCGCTGCGGCATTCTTCTGCGTAGTTTCCTCGGCAGGCTTCGCGGCAGTTTCGTGGGTGGAGGCCAACTCAAGCGGTGCGCCAGATCCGTTAGTGTCAAACACGACCAACGCCGCGCCGACAGCAACGATATCGCCGGGCTCGCCGGCGAGCTTGATGACTTTGCCGCTTACCGGCGACGATAATTCGATGGCAGCTTTGTCGGTCATCATCGTGCCAACGAGGTCTTCTTCACTGACCTGGTCACCGACTTTGATAAACCATTCACCGATCTCAGATTCGACCGTGCCTTCGCCAAGATCCGGCAGCTTGAAAACGTATTCACTCATGCGGCAGCCTCCATCACGCGCCGGATGCCTGCGGCAATGCGCTTCTGTCCGGGAAAGTACTGCCATTCGAACGCGTGCGGGTACGGCGTGTCCCAGCCAGCCACCCGGCTAACCGGCGCTTCGAGATAATAGAAGCAATCTTTTTGAATCGTTGCCGCGAGTTCGCCGCCGTAGCCACCGAAACGCGTAGCTTCATGTGCAATCATACAGCGGCCGGTTTTTTTCACGGAGTCTGTAATCGTTGTTACGTCGAGCGGCGACAACGAACGTACATCGATAATTTCGGCGTCGACACCCATCGCATCGGCGGCCGCGGTGGCAACATGTACCAACGTACCGTAAGTAATGATGGACAACTCCGAGCCTTCACGTGCGATCTCGGCCGTACCGATCGGCACAGTGTAGTGGCCGTCTGGAACCTCGCCTTTTGGATGCGATGCCCAGGAGACCGCCGGTTTTTCGGGGTCGCCGTCGAAGGGTCCGTTGTAAATACGTTTGGGCTCGAAAAATACGATTGGATCATCCGACTCAATGGACGCGATCAGCAGCCCCTTTGCATCGTAGGGGTTCGACGGCATGACGGTCTTGATGCCGCTGACATGGGTAAAAATGGCTTCCGGAGATTGCGAGTGCGTCTGGCCGCCGTGAATGCCGCCGCCACAGGGCGTACGAATCGTCACCGGCGAAAAGAACTCGCCACAAGATCGGTAGCGGAGCCGCGCGAGTTCGGAGACGATCTGATCGAATCCCGGATAAATGTAATCGGCGAACTGAATTTCGGCAATCGGTCGAAGACCGTTGACACCCATGCCGATGGCTGCGCCGATAATACCGCCTTCGGCGATCGGTGCGTCGATGACGCGGTGCTCTCCGAATTTGCGCTGCAGCCCGTCGGTGCAGCGGAACACGCCGCCAAAGAAACCGACGTCTTGGCCGAGAATAATAACGTTTGGGTCCTTATCCATCACGACGTCCATCGCCGAGCGGATCGCCTCGATCATATTCATCTGCGGCATCTAAAGATCGCCTTTGTCGCGGTACACTTCGAGCATGCGCCGCCGTTGTGACTCAAGCCGTTTGGGTGGTTCAGCGTAAACGTCATCAAACATCGATGCCGGATCGAGATACGGGCCTTCGGTCATCGTCCCGTATTGCTGCGCTTCCTTCCATGCTGCGAGAACTTCAGCTTTGAGTTCTTCGATTAGTTTGTCATGCTTTGCTTCGCTCCAATGGCCGTCATGAATCAAATGTTGTTTCAGTCGCTCGATTGGGTCACCGAGCGGAAACGCAGCCCACTCATCCTTGGGCCTGTATTTTGACGGATCGTCACTGGTCGAATGTGGGCCACCGCGATAGGTGACAAGCTCGATCAACGTCGGGCCGCCGCCACGACGTGCGCGGTCGGCCGCCCAAACCGTCACGGCATATACTGCAAGCAAATCATTGCCGTCGACGCGAATACCGGGAATGCCGAGGCCAAGGCCGCGCGCAGCGAACGGCCGGCGCTCACCGCCCGCCGTACCCTGAAAGCTCGAGATCGCCCACTGATTGTTGACGACGTTCAAGATTACCGGCGCCTGATATACGGCCGCGAACGTCAGTGCATGATGAAAATCGGCCTCCGCGGTACTGCCGTCACCAACCCAGGAGGCTGCGATGTGGTCTTCGCCTTTGATTGCGGATGCCATGGCCCAGCCAACCGCGTGCGGATATTGTGTGGCAAGGTTCCCGGAGATCGAAAATACGTTACCGCTCTTGGTGTGATACATGATCGGCAGCTGCCGGCCTTTGCACATGTCTCGAGTGTTGGACAAACACTGACACATCATGTCGACGAGCTGCATGCCGCGATACATATACAAACCCTGATTGCGATACGACGGGAAGCACATATCGCCTGCTCGCAGCGCCATGGCTTGCGCGATAGATACAGCTTCTTCGCCGGTCGCCTGTATATAAAAGGAGATGCGGCCCTGGCGCTGAATTTGCCACATACGTTCGTCGAATACCCGGTTCAGAAGCATCCAGCGAAGCGCGATCTGTAGCTTTTCCGGCTCGAGAACCGGATTCCATGGACCTTTCGCTTCGTGGTCGTCGTCAAGAACGCGAACGAGTTCGTGGCTCAAATATTCGATGTCGCGCGTCTTTGCGCCGACCGACGGCTTGTCAACGCTGCCCGCCGGGCTTAGTTCCAGGTAGCTGAAGTCCGGTTTGTCGCCGGGTCGCGCCGACGGTTTCGGAATATGCAGTCGTGACTTGTTGGCCATTGGCTCCTCTCAGGCAATGCGCCTTGTGTCGGGCGTCGCCGGTGTGCCATTGCTGGCATTCGCGACGATGCGTCGTGCCAGATCGTCAGCAATTTTATTTGTCGGCCGATTAAGTCGTTCGGCGTCAGCAAATATCTTCGTCAAGCGTTCAGGAATCCTGCTCACCTCAATGCGCACCTGGTCTTCCAAACTGCGTGCGAGATATTCTCGCGCGCAACTAATAACTCCGCCTGCATTGATAACGTAGTCGGGCGCATACAGTATGCCTCGTTCGACCAGTCGCTCGCCGTCAATTTCCGCCGACAGCTGATTATTTGCAGCGCCGGCGATGACCCGCGCTTTTATCTGCGGAATAGTTTGCGCACTCAGTATGTTACCTAAAGCGCAGGGCGCAAGTATGTCAACGTCGGCAAAAAGTATCTCGTTCGGCGCGACTTCGGTCACCGGCACAATATTTGCGACTCGGTTGAGATTTTCTCGATTGATATCGGCGACGACGAGACTTGCGCCAGCGTCCGCAAGCAGCTTGCATAGGTGGAAGCCGACATTGCCGACGCCTTGCACGGCCACCTTTACGCCATCCAGCGAGTCGCTGCCAAGGCGAGCTTTTGCGGCAGCTTTCAGACCAAGAAACACACCCATCGCGGTCCACGGCGACGGGTCGCCGCCCGCATCTTCACCGCTTTGTGGCAGTCCCGTAACGTAAGTGGTTTCCTGACGAACAATACGTATGTCGTCAACCGTAATACCGACGTCTTCGGCCGTGATGTAACGACCCCCCAGCGAATCAACGGCACGTCCAAAGGCGCGTAGCAATTGCGGCGATTTTGGCGACGCATCGTCGGCGAGTATGACGGCTTTGCCGCCGCCAAAAGGCAAGCCCGCAACGGCGTTCTTGTATGTCATGCCACGCGATAAACGCAAGACGTCGGTCAACGCGTCTGCGTCGCTCAGGTAGCGCCAGCGCCGACAGCCGCCCGCCGCTGGGCCCAACGCGGTCGACGAAATGGCGATGATGGCCTTGAGTCCGGTCGAAGGCTCATCGAAAAAGTGAATCGATTCGTGGTGATCGAATTCGGGATGCTCGAAAACACTCATGAATAGTCCCCGGCAATAGTTCTCGGCAGATCGGAAATCGGGGATTTACTATACGCCGAGGTGTGCAAATTGTGCTTGCGATTTCTTTTGCTATTAGGCCAATGAGTGCATAAACTATGCAAAAGATAGCTCGAAAATAGGTTAATCATGCAGAATATTGCTGTTGATCAAATAGACCGTCGGATACTAGAAATCCTGCAACGGGCCCCAGGAATCAACGCATCGGCGATCGGAGAAGAGATCGGTTTGTCGCAGTCAGCCTGTTGGCGACGTATTCAACGTTTGCGCGATGAGGGCATCATCAAAGACCAGCCCGTCAAGCTCGACCGGGAAAAGGTCGGTCTCAATACGATGGTGTTTGCACATGTCAAACTAACCTCGCACGGTCGTAGCAAGCTGTCGTCATTTGCCGATGCGGTCAGCGCCTATCCGGAAGTGCTCGATTGCTACGTGTTGCTCGGCAATGTCGACTTCTTGCTCAGAATCGTCACAGAAGACATCAAGGCTTATGAGCAGTTCTTTTTCGAAAAGTTGTCGCAACTTCCGGGTATCCAGGAAGTGAACTCGAGCATCGTCATGTCGGATATCAAGCACACGACTGTACTGCCGATCTAGGACGGACCTAAAAAGGCCGGCATAATTTGCCGGCCTTTTCCTGCCGAGAATAGGTCTGTGTTCTAGCGTCTCAGTGCGTCGCGAATCTCAGTCAGCAATACCACTTCATCGGACGGCTTCGGTGGTTCTGCCGGCGCTTCCTCTTCCTTCTTCTTCATTGAATTGAGCGCTTTGATCATCATGAAAATTGCGAAAGCGACAATCAGAAAATCGAATGTCACTTGCAGAAAATTACCGTAGTTGAGCGTCGCGGCGCCTGCTTCCTGCGCTGCCGCAAGCGTTGCGAACTCACCTTCGGACAGATTTACAAACAGTTGAGAGAAATCGACACCGCCCACCACCTTTCCAATCACCGGCATGACCATGTCACTTACCGCCGACGAAACGATCTTGCCGAACGCGGCGCCAATAATAATGCCCACGGCCATGTCGACGACATTGCCGCGCATGGCAAATTCTTTGAATTCTTTTAACACAACTATCCCCTTGTTTCTTATGACGTTTAGTATGCAACGCGTAATGCGCTGCCGGGAGTCTAAGGAATTTTTGGGCGTCCCGCGAGTTTTGCCCGTTGGCCCAAATACCGACGAGGCGATTCGAGGCTATTCGTTGTTAAATCAAACATTTAGCTGTGCCATGTCGATCGCCAGGGCGGCGTTCCACAATGAAAAGCACATATTTAGCGCTGGGTGTTGCCAGGGCCCGCAACGGTGACAATGCGAATGCGATTCGCCTAGTCCGCCAGCGCATAGATGAAATCGACGTATGCTTTCTCAATTTCAGCAAGCCCGGCAACCGGCACTCCGTCACCTGGCTCGATCAGCATGATTTCATTCGGCGCATGTGCGCCCGTGCCAAAGCCCATCCCGGCAGGAATCAGCGGCAGGCCAAGTCGGTCAGTGAATTGATAAAACGGCGCGCTGCCAGCTATGCGCGGCTGTACGGCCACGCCGCTCGCGTATTTCTTGAATACGCCGAGCGCCGCCCGCACTTCCGGCGTCTCGATCGACGTCTGCGAAGCCGGATAAGCGCTCAGTTTTTCGATGCTTATATCGTCGAAGCCATTGCTGTCCAGGTGATGCCGAATCTTCGCCAACGCCTCATCGGGATCGAGCCCTGGCGGCAAACGCGAATCCACTTTCGCACTTGCCGTATGCGGCAGAATTGTCTTGACGCCTTCGCCAGTGTAACCGCTCCAAATGCCATCGATATTCAGTGTTGGCTGATACAAAAGTTCGATCGCCGCATCATTGCCCGTTTTGCCATCGATCCAGCGGCTGACACCCAACAGCTCCTGCAGCTGCACGTCATCGCGTTGTTCTATGGCAGCGTTGATCAACAAGGATTCTTCTGCCGTTGGCGGAACGATACCGTCGTAATAGCCTGATACGAGAATCGTGTTGCCATCGGGCGATGTCAGAGACGAAAGCGCCTTAATCAGGCGCCACACTGGCGAGTCGACGATCGCTTTGTACGAGCCGTGGATCTCTGCGTCAGCTGGGCCACCCCAACTGCCACCGGTTGCCGTCATTTCGACATAGAGAATTCCTTTGACGCCAAGAATGACCGAGATGTTGCCGTCCGGTCGCTGTGAATTGAACGGAAACAGCGCGGCGTCTGCGGTCTTCAAGCGGTCGAAGTAGCGGTCGACGATTTGATGATAGTGCGGCGAGCCAAGCTCTTCTTCGCCTTCGGCAGCAATCATGACATTCACCGGTAGCGAGCCGTCGACGGCAATGATCGATTCAAGCGCATTCAGAAACGCACGTTGCGGACCTTTCTGGTTGGTTGCACCACGAGCCATCAGTACCTTACCGAGATCATGATCGACAAGATTCGCCGCAAACGGCGGGCTTTGCCAATCCTCAGGATCGACCGGCTGTACGTCGTACATCAGGTACACGACGAGTGTCTTTTCGTTGCCGGCATCGTAATAGGCCCAGACGCCCGGGTGCCCGTCGGTTGGCACCAATTTCGCTTCCTGGAAGCCTAAGTTTTCGAGGTCGCCACGCAACATCTCGGCCATTTGCTCGATGCCGACGTTTTGCGCCGATATCGATGGTTGTCGCAGCCAGCGCTGCAAGGCTCGCAAATGTGCGTCGATGTTTGCGTCGATATAGTCGTAAATTTCCGCGTGGTCGTCGGGATAAGCTCCGATCGTGCCGAGGTCGTACGCTTCATCGGTTGTCAGCTCGAATACGGGCCGTTCCGGCGCTTGCGTTACGACATCGCTGTGACTAGATGTGTCAGGGGCACATGCAGCGAGCGGCAGGCTCAAGAAAATCAAGATCAATAAGAGTTTATTGACGTGCATGATTGCTAAATATCGATGCCTGCCGCCGTCAATCGCTCGGCCAGCGGCTGCAGCTGCCGTTCGAAGCGCTTCCACTTGTCGACCGATCGAGAATGTATTTTTTCGCGAACCTGCACTGAACTTGCGGTAGCGCTTGCCGCGGTATTTTTTTCGAAGTTCAGGCACGCGTCCTCGAAATCGAGATCGAGTTTCTCCAATAATCTTCTTGTCTCGACTTCTTGATTGGCTACTAAGGACTCGTAAGTTACGTCAATAAGGCGATCACCAAGCAGCGAGCGCCAGTGGTCCATCAGCTGCGTGTATGCTATGTAGAAATCGGCGATGCCGTCCAACGTATAGGAGAATTTGAACGCCCAGGTGAATACCTGTTTGTACATCGCAAAACACGCATCCATCGGGTGCCGGTTCAGATGTACGAACTTCGCGTCCGGAAACGCTTTGGCGATAAAGCCAAGGTACATAAAATTATGTGGGAGCTTATCAATGAAGATCGGCTCATCATCGAGCACGTACGCGACACGATTCAGGTACTCGTTTGCGATCTCGTGGCTATCGATTTGTCCAGCGGCACGAATTATGTCGACGCTCATGCGCTCCTGCGTTTGTACGCCGCTCTTGAGACGTAACGCAAACTCGATGAATTCTGTTTCACCAATGGTTTGTACTTCTGAATGGCTGGATATGATTCGTTCTGTCAGAGTCGTGCCGGTTCGTGGCAAGCCGAGAACGAAGCAGGGCGTCTTGCCCTGAACGTCGGTCGGCTGTTTGGCGGGTTCAGCCTGCAACCAGTCGGCGTCGCAGACGTCTTTGATCGTATCGATGATGGTGAGATCGCTCATGATCGAATAGTTGGCTACCGAAGCTACCGCATCACCGGCGGTCTTTAAGTATTGAAATGCCTTATCCCAGTCTTCGAGGTCTTCGTATTCTTTGCCTATCGCATAATACAAATAGACATTTTTGTCTGGCGGTAAACCGTTTGCCTCGATTAGCTGTGTCATTTCCCGGATGTGCGTGTCGTCGGTGGCCTTCGCAAGGCGTGACAAATGGTAGTGATTGCGCTGGTGACTCGGCCGGTTCGCCAGTAGCTCCTTATATATCTGTGCGGCTTCGTCAATTTTGCCGACGAAAACCGCACAGGCGGCGAGATTTGCGCGAAACAATGGCATGTTTGGCTGTAGTCGATTCGCCTTCTCATACAACGGCCAGGCCTCTTGATTTAGGCCGATATTGCTGAGCACGGTGGCAGCCATATCCAGATATCGCGGGCTGTTCGACAGCCTGTCGACGTACTTGTCAATTAACGCCTTCGCATCGCCGTTACGTCGCGACTGGATTAGCTGGTCTGCGAGCTCGATGGCCGCATCGTGGCGGTTGTCGTCGATGCGTAATGCAGTTTCGAACTGGTTAACGGCGATAGCTGGGTGCTGCGCGGCCTTTTCAACCAGGCCCATCAAGAAATGGCCCTCCGCGCTTTCTTGCTCGTGGCGAAGTATCGCCGTTGCCGCCGCGTGCACGGTGGCCCAGTCCCTTTTTTGTACCGCACTTCTCGCGGCGAGGCTGATCTGATCGACCTTACTGTTCATTGATGGCTTTTCCGGACGGCATTCGTGGCGGTCTCTTAGGGTGTCTTTGGGCAGCGTATGATACCGATTGTTATAATTCGGCGCTCTGCCGTTCCGTTAATCATAAAGATCATAAAGAGTCTCTACATCAATGTCTGATCCGGCCGAGCTTGCAATGGACTGGAATACGTACTGGCGCGGCAGTAGCGGCGGTGCCGCCTACGCCAGTGAGGGCGTCGATCACCCGCTGGTCCGGGAATTCTGGAGGCGAGTACTGACGGAAAATCGGCAGACCGGCGCCAAACCACGATTGCTTGACGTGGCGAGTGGCAATGGCGCCGTCGTTGAGATTGTGCAACAGGTATACGGCGAGGATGACATAGACATTACCTGCCTCGACTCTTCCGATTGGGCGATCAAAAGCCTTGTCGAACGATTTCCGTCGGTCGAGGGCGTCGTCAGCGATGCTCGCAATATGCCGTTTCCGGATCAATCATTCGATGTTGCGACCAGCCAATTTGGCGTCGAATACGCAGGTGTCGGCGCGGTTGATGAGATGGCCCGGCTCATTGCGCCGGGCGGTACGCTCATATTTTTGATGCATATTCGAGATGGCATGATCGACCGTGAATGCGTCGCGAACTTCAACGCGATCAAGGAGCTGAATAAGATTGAGTTTGTCCGCAATGCCAAGCACATGTTCCTCGAGGCGCGAAAATGCGTGCGTGGCGAATCGCCGGACAATTCTCGCAAAGACTACGATGAGGCAGTGCAGGTAATGCTGACGGTATTCGATCAGCTCAAATCAACGATGATGACTTTTGGAGAAAATGCCGCCGGCGGCACATTGTCAACTTTGTATTATGAGGTCGACCGAATCCATAACCGCATCATGCACCACGATCTTGATGAGGTGCTCGCCTGGCTCGACACGATGGCGGCAGAATTGGTCGCGTACAGCGGCCGCATGCGTTCGATGAGTGACTCAGCTATCAGTGAGTCCGGATTTGACGACATCGTCCGACGCCTTCGCGAAAGCAACTTCAATGTCTCGACATCGGAGCGCTTGCAGAATAATGAATCGACACCGCCGGTTGCGTGGATGCTGGTCGCAACTCGGAAATAAGCAGCAACAGAGCAGCGATGGCAACGACACAAGCTAAAATCGAAGCGCAGGAGCTATTGGCCGATCCGCGCTACTATCTTTTCGATACGCTTCCAGAACAGGGCCAGACGCGCTTCCTAATGACCAATGAGCGGGAGCTGGCTGCTGCGCCGTTTGTCGACATCCGCTTCGAGCCGCAGGCGACACGCGATTTTCTGGTTAATTCTCAGGAGCTTGTCGCATTGATGTCGCAGCATGCGGTCGAGCGGCCGAAAACCAACTTTATTTTCCATCATGCGTTCGTTTGCTCGACACTGCTTGCGCGATGCCTGAACCAAATCCCAGCATTCTATTCGCTAAAGGAACCCTGGATCCTGCGCCGCCTGGCTGATATCAAACGCCAGCACGCCGGCACTATTCCAGAACCGCATTGGAGGGAAATGATTAACACCTACATGCCGCTACTGGCGAAGCAGTACAAGTCCGGTGAGTCGCTGGTCATCAAGGCAAGCAACGTGGCGAATAACCTACTGTACGACGTGCTGAACTATTTGCCGGAGCAGCCAATACTGTATATGCACTCGGACATCGCCGAATTTCTCGTATCGAATCTCAAAAAACCCGCTGAGACGCAACGGAAGATGCCGGGCCTGTTGGCCGATTTTGCGAAGGACAGCGATATTTCGGCAGTTCTCGAGTCATTCCCGATGCCGACGAGTCGCACGCTGCTGCAAACCTGCGCGCTGATCTGGGTGCGCAATATTCATACACTCAAACAGGCCGCGTCGAAATATGGGACGGAGCGGCTGCGCTGCCTGGACATGGCCGACTTTCTGTCGAGCCCGAAGGCATCGTTAAACGCGGTGAGTGTTCACTTTGGCCACGTGCCGAGCGAACATGACATGGTCAAAATGACCGCGAGCGAAGTGCTGGGCAAGAACGCGAAGGACACGCGTTACCGTTACGACAGCGCGTTGAAATCCGAAGAGGAGCAACGCATATTGGCGGCGAATCGGCAGGAGATTGACGATATTGTCGAATGGGTCACACCACTTGTGGATGGACTCGACCTGCATGATTTTCTGCACGAGAACCGCTTAATGCGGAGCGCCTAAACCGCCAACAACACGGGTAACTCTCACATGTCCGATAAGCAGAATCCAAACAACGCCGACAATGCCGATGACCGTAAGGCTGCTGTTGCCTGGGGAAAAGATCAGCTAAGTAATTCGATCGACGATCTTGCAGATGCCAAAATTATTGACGGGCCCGCCGTAGAAGCACGTATTGTCTGGATGTTGCCGATGCAGATGTTCATCGCCGAACTGCGCGAGACTGTCTCGCATCCGCCGGCGATATGGGTCATCGGCGGCAACGTCGCAACCGACCATGTCGATGTGCGTCTTGCCGAGTCGCCGCGAGACGCGGCGCGACATTTCGCGCTGAAGTGGCAGATGGCGGCAGCGCGAGATGGCGATGATGCGCTTGCCGTGCAGGCGGAGCTACTGTATTCGCTGGTCGAGGCCGACGAAGCCTGGACCTGATTACACCTATAGGCACATACAAAACTCACGCACAAAAAAAGGGCTGCCCTGAAAAAGGGCAGCCCTTCTTGGTCTTACACTACAGACTTAGTCGAAGCTCTGCGAAAGGCGAACGTAGTATCCAATACCGAACAGACGGTACGTTGACGGATCGGTGCTTGCGTTGAAGCCGAAGTCAATGTACGGAGGTTCTTCGTCCGTAAAGTTTGTGATACCAGCTGCGATTCGAGTGCCGGTCGAGCGTACGTCATAACCGAAGACGATGTCATGATAGAGCTGAGAATCAACACTCTGGATGTACGTCGAAAGGAAGCTGACGTCGGCATCCAAGTCACTGATGTACTCGCCCAGGTAACGAACGGAGAAGTCGTTTCTGAACCAGCCAATCGAGTAGTTGATCTTATCTTCAACCCACGCCTCACCAGGATCGGTGTAACGTCCGAGTAGGTCTTCCTCAGGAGCACCCGCGAACGCAGTTCTTGTGCGGTCCGTGTTGTGTGCCCAGAGAAGAGACGTCTCGAACTCACCAAACGTGGTTTCGAAGTTCCAGCGGATCTCGGTATCGATACCTTCAGCGGTAGCCTGTGCGACGTTGAGCGGTGCATCCAGAATCTGCGCGATACTGAAGTCCGGACGTCGGGTAATCAGAGAACACGCTGAGGCATTCTGATTGATGTAGCAATCGTCGAGAAGGAACTGAACGCCAAGCGTGTCGATCCTGTCGTCCAATTCGATCTGCCACCAGTCAACCGTGACCGAGAAGTCATGATCGCCAAAGGTTGGCGTCCACACCAGACCAGCCGTTATCGTGTCACCGGATTCTGCGATCAGGCCAGGGTTACCACCGACGCGCGCTAGAACCTGCGTATCGAGCTGAACCGTCGTCTGACCACCGCAACCCGGCGCCAAGTTGCCACCGTTGGTGGTCGGGCTACACGGATCGAGGTAGGTCGGGAACGAGTCAACTTGGCCCGCGAACGTTTCGAAGATGCTCGGTGCACGGAACACTTCACCGACAGTCGCGCGGAACTTCAACTCTTCGAGAAGACCGACTTCAACGCCAAACTGGAACGTCGTGTCGTCGCCGAAGGTTGAGAAATCGTCCCAACGAACGCCGCCCTTCAGGTTCAGGTTCTGTGTACCGTTATCGAACACCGGAGCGAAGACTTCGCCATAGACAGAATCGGACGAATAGGAACCCGTGGTACCCGCGCCCGTGTTACCGGTCACCGCGTCCTGCTGCTTCGCAGAGTCGGGATCGTATACAGCCTTCTCTTTGCGGTACTCATAACCAAGAGCCCAACCGAGCTCGCCACCTGGCAACTCGAATGCCGCACCGGTAAACGACAGACCACCCTGGTCCTGATCGAACTCGAACGTGTCAACCAGGTCGACTTGGACGTAGTCGATCATGTCCTGAGTCAAAGTCGTTAACGTTGGCGTTCCATCAGGGGCGACAGCACCGCCGCCGAAGAAGTTGAATGGAACACATCCCGAGATTATCGAAGTCGGGTCGGAAACGTCGGCGTAACACTCAGGCTGGCCGTCGGCATCGAGATCAGCTGACGGGCCTAGGGCATTAAACAAACGAGGGCCGGAGAACTGCCCGCGATCGACATCGGTACGATCACGCCAACCTTTGTTGTAGTAAACCTCCCAGTCAACATCGTTGAATGTTCCGGTCAACGTGGCATTTGCCTGTATCTGAGTGATTTCCTGCTCGAAACGACGTGTCGTCTCAATCATACGACGACGAGCGTCGGACACAGGCTGGTACGGCAGAGCCGTTCCATTCGCGGCGTTGTACGCGTCAATGGCACGACGCAGGTAGTAGTTATCCTCGGAAATTCCATTATATGCGACATTACCGAAGCCACCATCAAACACACCTGAGTGAGCCGGATCCGTCGGCGAATTGTACGGCTGCGGCGCAAGTTCCTGTGCCGAATTCCGCAGATTACCGCGAATCTCAGCATCCAGCCGAATGTCGTCAGTCAGATCCAAGCCCATATCCGCGAACAGGTTGGTTCGCTCATAGGGCGTCTGGATGTAGTTGACCGGTGCATAGTTGTACGTGCGACCGTCATGCGGAATCATGATGCCCACTTCGTATGGCACGCTCGCTGCCTGGGCGTCGTCAATCAGGAGTACACCATTACCCTGACGTCCAGTGGTGCCTGGATCAATATCGATAAATCCTAAACGACTAGCCGGAATACGAGATGAGCCAACAATGTAACAACCGCCCTGAGGCGTACCGTCATACGGTGCCGTTAGCTGTGCTTCACAACCGCCAGGATAGATGAAGTAGGAATCCTGGAAGTAATCCCACGGTGCGTCGCTTTGGAACGCTTCTTCCTGATCGACGAATTCAGCACCGAATAGGAAATTGCCGCCGTCGAATTCACGGCCAGCGATGAAGCTGTACTCTTGTTGAGCGCCCTTTGAGTCGAACCAGTCGGCCGTCTGCACTTCCATTTTGATGCCGTCAAAACTGTCTTTGGTGATGATATTCACAACACCGGCGACAGCATCCGCACCGTAAACCGCGGAGGCACCGTCTTTCAGAATTTCAACACGCTCGATCATCGTAGCGGGGATCGTTTGGTAATCACCACCGTCAACCGTGCGCTTACCGTTTACGAGCGTCAGCGTACGAATGGGGCCCATACCGCGCAGGTCAATCTGCACAGAACCATTGCCACCATTGTTGGTGGTGGTTCCGATCGGCGAACCGGACATAGATGGCAGACGTTGGAGCAGAGCACCAACATCAGTGACACCGGTAACCATAATATCTTCCTGATCGATTACGGTGACGGGGCTAGCACTATCGAGGTCCGCACGTTTAATGCGCGAACCCGTCGTAATGATTTCCTCGATTTGTTCAACGTCGTCTGCGCCAACATCCTGTGCGAGTGCACTGGGCGCAACGGAAACAGCTAGTGCACCCGCGCTCATTCCTAGCGCTAGGCGTACTGCTGATTGCAGTTTGCTATTTGTGTTCATGGAGACTCCCTTATGCTGTGTATCCACCGTTGCATTTTTATCACAACCCAGCTGAAATTCATAATTTTCCGGGAGCTTGTCGCGTGGCGCCCGCCCTTTAAATAGGGGGTTTTAGGCCCGATTAGCGCCGCTTTTAGATGTTTGTAGTTTTTTCACCACAGATTTCATTGTGTCGGAAAAATACCACACCAATGATTATGGCCGTCGCTAAATGAGCGCTAAGCGGCGTCATTAGCGGCGATACGGGTACAGTTGAAACCTTTGCGCTGGCATCGAACAGGGCTTATTGCTTTAGCTGGCCGGCAGAATCGCCACGGCGGGCAGACGGCGCCCGCCGATATACCGATTGGTTATTTTTGCTTGCCTGGGTTCGGATTCAGCCCTGATCGGATGCGTTGCCGCGCGAGGATTGCGACGTCATTATCTTGACATCGGCGCCCTCAGTCAGGTTTTCGGCGCCACGGATCGCGACCCGGTCGCCCTCGGTCAGGGCGCCGGTTACGGCAATCATCGCGCCTGCGGAGTCGCCGAGCTCAACAGGGATCTGCTCAGCCTTGTTTTCATTATTGATCCGAAATACAAATGTGCCGGTCGCCCGCAGCACCAAGGCGTCTCTTGGTACCGTTAACGCGAGTTCCTTGGCACGAATTGGAATGGCCACGCTAACCAGTTGCCCAACGGTCCAGGCGTTCGTCGCTGCCGACGGCAGATCAATGCGGGCCTCGAAGGTTTGCGAACGAACATCACCGGTCGGTACCAGAGCGCGAATCGTTCCAGTGTGCCGGGCATCGGTTGCGAAAATATCCAGCGATTGGCCGGCCGTTGTTCGCCGCAAATGCTTCAATGGCACGAACGCACGCACTTCGAGGTTTTGAATGTCGGTCATTTGCGCGAGGATCTCACCACGTGAGACGTCCTCGCCGGCACGGCGTTCGCGGCTAATGACGATGCCGGTAAAGGGTGCCCGCACATCAGCACGTCGGATCTGGTCATCGATCTGGCGAATTCGAACCTTGGTAATGTTGGCGTCACTGACAGCGAGGTCACGGTTGGCCTCGGTCTGTTCTAGCTCGAATTCAGACACGAGACTTTCGTTTTGCAGCTCGCGCTGGCGGCGAAGCTGACTGTTGAGTTGCCGAACATTGATCTCTGCTCGTTCTAGGAGTGCTTCCTGTTCGGCGCGTTGCAATAGTAAGGGTTGCTTGTCGATGCGAGCGACTGACTGGCCACGTTCAATGACGGTGCCGGGCTCGGCAACCATTTCAAGCTGCCCGGCAACGCCGGCCGTAATCTGCACGTCATTGCGACTGTATATCGTGCCGGGTACAGCGACTGTCGGCGCCAGCTCGGTGCGCAACACTTCAGCGACCTGTACGACACTCGCGCTCGGTTGCTGGGCAGCGGCTTGCAGTGCGATCAACAACGCAATGGCTGGAATTATCCTGAACTTAGGCATCAGCGGTTACTCCCGGTACACGGTCTTTTCGCCAGCCACGTTTCGTAAGTTGTGAAAGTTGCAATGGCGGCAGCCGCAATATGCTGGGCATAAGAATCAGCGTGAATATCGCGCTGACAAACATGCCGCCGATGATGACTGAGGCAAGGCCGCGGTAGATTTGTGAACCAACACCCGGAATCACCATTAATGGCAGCATACCGAATATGCTGGTTAGAGTACTCATGTAAATCGGGCGCGCGCGTATGCGAACAGCCGCGGCGACGGCGCTGGCTCGATCGAGCCCTTCGCGCACGCCTTTGCGCGCATGCATAACCAACAAAATCGCGTTGTTAACAACGAGTCCCAGCAAGATCAGGAATCCGATCATCGTCAGCAAGTCCATCGCCTGAATCGTGATTAGGTTAAGAACACGCAGCGCGGCAACCCCACCGGCGATCGCCAGCGGCATCGACAACATGACGATAAATGCGTCGCGCAGCGAGCGGAACATCGCCGCAAGCACCAGAAAAAGCACGATGGCGGCGATCAACAGGTTCATGCCCATCGTCGCGAAGGCATGTTCAAGTCGGTCCGCCGTGCCTCGATACTGCATCGCGACCTCGTCGGGCATGATTTCACGCAACTGTGGCCCGACCACGTCGCGCAAGACTTCTAGCGCTTCCTGCACCGTCATCTCGGCCGTCGGCGAAACGCTGAGCGTCAACGTTCGCTGGCCGTCAACGCGCAATAACTGGGTTGGGCCCACCGTGCGTTCGATGTCCGTCAGCTCGCCAATTGTCTGCACGCCCGCCAGCGGCGTCGCAATCGGTATCGACGCCAGCTCCTCCGGCGATGACCAGGTCGGACCTTTCAAAATGACGTCCAGACGATCATTGCCGTCAAAATACTCGCCGACAAACGTGCCGCTAGTTACGGCGCGTACGACGGTTGCCACCGACGCGCGGTCTAGGCCTGCCGCGGTAATTCGGCGGTCATTTGGTATCAGCTGCAGTTCGGGTTCGGCAATTGCGAGCCCGGGTATCGGCCGGACCATGGCACCCGGCAGGGCGCTATTGATGATCGGCATCGCTTGAATTGCAACTTCGGATAGTACGTTGATATCCGGCCCCTGCAGGTCGACATTGATTGCGCGACCGCCATCGAATCCGAAATTCAGCAACGATGACCGCTGTACAAACGCTGAGGTGTCCGGTAGATCGACAAGCACCTCATCTTTAACGATGCCAATCATTTCTTCGATTCGGTCAGGGTTCTGCGGGTAAATGAACAGCGCATTGAACGCACCAAATGCGGACAGGTTATAACCGCGAATGTACGGCTCGCGTTCGTGCTCCATATACGGCCGCAGTCGCTCGACGATTGTAGCGGCGATTTCGTCACGGACCATTTCGATCGTGCCACCGGGCGGCATGTTGAAAAACGCGTTCAGCGAATCCGATGGAGCCTGCGGTAGCAGGTTGGCTTTCGGAAGTAGTAGTACGACCGCGAGTATTGAGCCGCCCAGAATCGCGACAATCCACGTACGGCACATCGTCGGTGTGCGAGTCAGGTGCATTACAACATCGGTGATCTTCGTCCACCAGTGTTCACACGGATCATCATCTTCTTGTTTTTTCAAAATGAACGATGCAGCGACCGGCAGCACAGTAATGGCAATAAAGAACGACGCCGACACTGCCACCGCGATCGTCAGCGCAAGATCCTGGAATAGCTGACCTTCCATGCCATCCATGAACAAGACGGGGACGAATATCGCGACGCTGGTAACGGTCGATGCGAACAACGCACCGGTAATTTGTTTGGTGCCGCGCGCAACAGCTTCCTTAAGCTCCATGCCCTGCTGGCGACATCGAACGATGTTCTCCAAGGTCACGATAGCCGCATCCATAACCAGGCCGACCGCGAATGCGAGGCCGGCAAGGGAGATGACGTTCAGCGATTTGTCGAACATGCGTAGAGCGACGAATGCGACGAGCAGCGACAGTGGCACCGTTGCCGTAACTAAAAAAGTCGCGCGGCGGCTGCGCATCAAAAAGTACAGGACGCCGATTGCGAGCACGAGGCCAATGCCGAGATTGCTGCGCACGAGTCTAATGGCGCGGCGAATGTGCACCGACGCATCAAAGCTCAGATCGATTTCTAGCCCGGCCTGTTTCAAAGGGCCATCATTGAGTTCTACGATTGCGGCATTGATGCCATCGAGAATCTGGACCGTGTTCGCGTCGTATTCGCGTTGTACCGTGATGTAGTAGGCCGGATATCCGTTTCTCAGCGTAAAGCCATCTTGCTTACGTGGCACGATTTCGACATCGGCTACCTCACTCAAATAGATCGGACGCTCGTTGCTCCAGCCAACGATCAATTCGTTGAGTTCGTTGGGCTCGAACTGGCCCACGAATCGCACCGTGTACTGACGACGGCCTACATCGGCAAATCCACCCGAGGTGTCGGATGCGCGCGATACGGTTGCGATGATGTCCTGTACTTGAATACCAAGCGCTGCGGCACGGTAGGAATCGAACGTGATATGCAGTTCACGCGGCTGTTCACCGGCGAGGTCGACTCGCGATACGCCCGGAATTCGCGCCAGGCGCGGATGAACTTCGTCCTCGATGAGCTTTTGGTAGCTCGCAAGTTCGGTATTCGGGTTGCTGGGTAGCACGCGAACCAATAGCGATGCCGCCCCTGGCGTCTGTCCGCCGCCGCCAGCGGAGACTTGTGGTTCGATCGCATCACCCGGACGCGGCGGCGTCTGCGTCAGATTGTTGATGACGTCCAATTTGGCTTCCTGAATATCGGTACCAACCGCGAACGTCAGGTTGACCCAGCCAGTGCCGCGGGCAATCCAGGAATTGATGTTGGTAAGCCCAGGCGTGTTCTTCAGCACGTTCTCTTGCGGCTCGACGATGTTCGCTTCCATTTCTTCGGGCGCGGCGGCGCGCCAGAAATTCGCGATCGAAACCTGTGGTTCTTCGATCGTCGGAAGTAGCTGAATCGGCAGGGATGCGATCGATGTCGCCCCAAATAGGGCGACCAATACCACCGCGACGGCTACCGATGGCCAGTGCCGGGTGCTCAGGTCAGTCAGACTCATTATTATTCGATCCCTTTAATCCCCAGTATTCGTCAGACCGCGGGGCAGGGAACGAGTTCAGGGGCGTCCGCCGCCCTGCAAGCGGAAGTCTAGTTTAGATGCATTAGCGCCCGAAATCGTTTCGTGTCTAGACTGAGTCTAGTTGTTCGGAATCGGCTCATCCAGGATCAGCGCGCGAACATACTTCACCGGCGGAGAACCGTAGGACAACGCGCTGTCATGGTACTGCCGCAGCGTGAACGCATCACCCCATTCGGCTTCGACGGCTTTGCGCATTTCGACGTGTTCCTGATAGCCGACGAAATAGGTTGAAAGCTGTGCCGATGTCAGTTGTGCGCGCACCCATTTGCCGGCGGCTTCCCGTTCTTCCTGAAAGCCACCTTCGATCATTAACGTCATCGCCTGTTCTTTTGTCATGCCGTCAACATGAATGGCCGAATCGATAATGGCGTTGGTGATGCCCCGCAAATACCATTTCAAATTTATCAAACGCATCAGTGGATCACGATCGAGATAGCCTTCGTCGATCATCACGCGCTCTGCATAGACGGCCCAGCCTTCAATAAAAGATCCCGACCCGAATACGCCTCGTAACGGCGATGGATTACGATTGCTCAATGCAAGTTGCAAATAATGGCCCGGTACGCCCTCATGGAGAGTCAGGTCTTGAATCGAATACAGGTTGTACTCGCGCAGGAAAGAGTTGACCTGATCCTCTGTCCAGTCTTCCGGTAGCGGCGCGACCGCATAAAATGCACTTTGTCCTTTATCGAGCGGACCCGGTGAATCGAGGTAGGCAAGGGTAACGCCACGCTGAAACTCCGGCATGATAATGATCTCGACGGGTTCCTCGGGCATCGTGACGATATTGTTCTCGATGACGAAGTCAGTCGCCTGCTGCAACTGTTGTTTGGCAATGTCGACAATGCCATCGCGCGCTGGCAATTGCTGGTAAGCCTTCTCGAGCGCGGCGCGGATAATCGCCTGCTTGTAGGCTTCGTCAGGCGTGTCAGGAAATGACGTGTAAGGGTGATCTGCCGCATAAACTTCTTTGGCGATTTCGTACATTTGATTACGGACAGCTTCGTATTCGCTCTCGGCGCGAGCTTTCACCTCTTTGCGACCAAGCGGAGAGTTCAACGCAAACGCGAGTTTGACGTCGTATAACTCTGCGCCAATGCGAAAATCACCATCCGCACGCGGCAATAGTTCTTCTTCGAGCCAAGTCTGATGTTTCGCGATCGCATCCTTGGCCGTTTCGATTGCGGCTTCGAGGCGAGTTCGGTCCGTGTCGGATAGTGCGGCCATCTCTGGAACGATCATAGTTTCAATAATTGACACGAGTCCGTGGTTCTGGGCGATTGCGGTTTCCGCATGCACTTTCGGTACGCGTGCAGGCTCAAGCGATCCGCGTGCCTGCTCGAAAAAGCGCGGCAGTTGCTCGAGGCGCGCCGTTGCGTTTTGCAGCCGTGTAGCAATCGGTGCGAAATCGCGCGCAACGAGCCCGTAAATTGAATTACCCGCGGTGTTCACATAGACAAGCGGGTTCCAAGCCCACTCTTGTAGCGTGTCAAGAGACCACAGCTCCGACTCGATCTGATGTTGTAGAAGAGCTGCGTCAATTTGGTTGGCGGGGGATAGTTGCTCACGATCGATTACCGCAAGGGCGTTTTGGTACTCCCGAGCTAATTCCTTCGATCGGCGGCGGGCATCAGCATCGACCTGATCGAGCTTATCGTCGGCACCATGATCGCCAATCAATGTTGCACTGACCGGCGAGAAGTTCGTCAAGTCGCTAAGGTATTCATGACCAAGGTTTTCGAAAGCTTCGTCGGCAGCTGTATGTGATTGCGAAGCTGCGATGCTCGCGATAAGTGACAGCACCAAAACTGTCGCGAGTCGTGTCATGTTGGATTCCCGTCGTCGAAAGCCAATCTGCCGACGATAGCATGGTGGTGCATAGGAGGCAGCTGTAATATCGGCGCATGCGTCGCTTGCTGCTGTCCTTGCTGATGTTACTGGCACCGTTGTTGCCCGGCGCCGACGCGTTGGCCGACGATCGACTACCTGCGTATTTGCTCGAGCTCCCCGAGTCCGTCGGTGACGTATTTATTGCGGACGCGGCCAATGCGACCATTTACCGCTTCGCGCGAACCCCGGCCGGTATTAGCCTGGCCAATCAGGGCTATGTTTCAATCGGTCAAAACGGGGTCGGCAAACAGCGCGCTGGGGATCGAAAAACACCGCTCGGCATCTACTTCGTCGTTGATCAGCTCGATACCAGCCGTATGCATGAACAATACGGCGTCACGGCTTTTCCACTCGACTATCCGAACGTTTTGGATCGACGTCGCGAACGCGGCGGCGACGGCATCTGGGTGCATGGTGTAGAGGCCGGTAATGGCCAACGATCCCCTCTTGCTACAGACGGTTGTCTCGCGCTGCCGAACACCGATTTGCTTGCGCTTGAGCAAAAGCTCGTGCCGCTGGTAACTCCCGTCATCGTAACTCGCGACATGGAATGGCAAGAGCCGGCAATGCGCGACGCATTGCGTGTCGAACTTCGTGGTGCAGTAGAACAATGGGCGGATGCACTCGCCGCAAACGACGTGCACACGTACCTGTCAATGTACGCTGGCGAATTCAGTTATCGCGGCATAATGCTCAGCGAATGGGCGTCGTTTCAGGTACAGACACTCGAGCGGCGCGGTGAGGTCGACGTCACAGTCGACGATCTCTTGTTACTCGCCGAACCCGAAGAAAAAGAACTCTACCTAAGCCGCTTTCGTCAAACTATGACAGAAGGAGAAACCACCTCAGTCACGACGAAGCGCCTCTACTGGAAACGCAATGCAGAAGGCAAACTCAAGATAATTGCGGAGGACAATGGCTAGCTGGCAGGCGGTGGGTGGTACCCCTCTCATCGGAAGTAAAGCGCAGCGCAGCGAGCCATGACGATGAGAGGGGTACCACCCATCGTCCGACTATTGATACGGCGGTAGTCTTATCTTGCGCTTTCGCGAATGACCAATTCGTCGATGACTTCAATCATCTTTGGATAGCTACCGGCTTCGGAACCGCCAGTACGGTATTTGCCGTTGACGACGATCGCCGGAACACTTGCGATGCTGTAGCGACGCGCGAGGTCGGCGGCGACACGGAGCTTTTGTGAAACTTCAAACGAACTCCAGGTCTTGTCGAAATCCTCATCGCCGACACCGTAACGTGCAAACAGTCGCTTAATCGTCGGTTCTGACAGCAAACGATTACCGCGCCCATGATATTCCTCGAATACGGCTGTGCGGAAACCCTCGGCGTCTACGATACTGCCGTTACGCACCAGCACCTCTTCGGTGTAAAAAAGCTTGGCGTGAACCTGTAAGACGTCGTTCCACATTGCCGGAACTCGAACAAACCGAACATTGGCTGGTGCCTCGGCGGCCCAGCGATTGATCGTCGGTTCCAGGTCATAACAATGCGGGCAGCCGTACCAGAAAAATTCAGCAACCTCGATCTTGTCGGCACCGCCGATAGTTGGTTGGCTCGGGACAAGGCGATGATAATGTTTGCCTTCCTGATATTTGAATGTGATGTTCGCCGCCGGTTCCTCGGCGCGCGCGAGAATGATTTCTTCGTCGCCGGTTTCCTCCGGCTCAGCCGCTGACTCTTCGATGACGTCGAGCGTTTCGTCTTCGTCATCCGGGGCGGCGTCGACGACGGTATCGTCGACCGCGTCCTCAACGATCGCCGCCGGGTCTTCTTCGACCGCGGCCGGCTCTTGTTTGCTGCAAGCTACGACGAAAATAACTGCGGCGAGCGAGACCAATAATTGAATTATCTTGTCGCTATTCATTACTTTAGTCCCTGGATATATGACGCAAGTGCTTCGATGTCATCCGCACTCAATCGTTCCGCAATCTGGCGCATTATCCGCGTGGCGCCATCCGATTTACGGGCGCCGGAGGCGTAATCGTTGAGCTGTTTCGCGGTATAGGCGGCATGCTGGCCGTTAAGCGCCGGATATGCCGCTGCCGGATTACCGCGGCCCGTCGGGCCGTGGCAAGCGATGCACGCGGCGATGCCTTCCTCGGCATTTCCGCCACGGAAGAGGGCTTCGGCGCGATTGATAAGCGCAGGATCGGCAACAGCCTGGGCTGCGGCTGGCAGCGTCTCGAAGAAAACCGCCAGGTTTAGCATGTCTTCGTCGGAAAGCAGCATGGCCTGACTTGTCATGAGCGGATTGGTACGTTTGCCAGTCTTAAATGCCTTGAGTTGAGCGACGATGTATTTTGCCGACTGGCCAGCAATATTCGGCCACAGCGGTGAGATGCTGTTGCCGCTTGCACCGTGACAGGCCGAGCAGGTAATAGATTTCGCCTTGCCTGCCTCGGCGTCGCCGTCGACAAGGCTTGCGGCCTGCGCTGGTAGTACCGCGAGCGCGACCACGGCAATAGCGCAGATCCGGGCAAACTTCATTTTCATATACTTAGACCGTTGTTGCTGAACGGTGACCTCGGTCACCGCGGTTTTGATGTTTTTGGGTTGCGCCGCTGGATTATTGACGCCGAGTATCGTGAAATCGGCGAAATTATACACAGAAACCGACACGCATACCCCATGTCACACTACCCCGAGGCCTGCTTTTTGAAGAGCGCCAACGCGGTCAGTCAGTTCGTATCTGACGACGGAGCGGAGGTCGCCGTGGCCGGTCGCTCGAATTCAGGCAAGTCGAGCGCGATCAACGTGATCGTCAATCGCCGCCAGTTCGCGCGAACCTCCAAGACGCCCGGCCGAACTCAGTTGGTGAACTTTTTCAGCCTTGGCGGCAGTCGGCGGCTGGTCGATTTGCCGGGCTATGGTTTCGCGCGGGTGTCGGACACGGTGCGGCGACATTGGGGGCAGCTTCTGAGCGATTATTTTCAGAGCCGCAATAGCCTCAAGGGGCTGATATTGGTCGTCGATATCCGCCGCCAGCTCACGGACTTCGATGCGCAGATGATCGAATTTGCCGAGTCAGTGGGCCTGCCCATTCATATTCTTTTGACGAAGGCCGACAAGCTGAAGCGCGGTCAGCAGGCGAAGGCGCTCCTGGACGTCCGAAAAGCAGTCGACGATCGTGCCAGCGTGCAAACCTTCTCTGCGCTAAAGCGCAGCGGCGAAACCGAAGCCCGCGAGGTGCTCGATGAATTCTTGGGTTCAAAAGGGAATTAGACAGAGGAAACATCAACATCGGCGTGGTGGGTGGTTGCATGCTCTCCGTCGGAAGTAAAGCGCAGCGTAGCGAGCCATGACGATGGAGAGCATGCAACCACCCACCACACGAGCAAAAAAAACCCCGGAACGATGCGGGTAACACGTCCGGGGCAATAAGTAGCAACCGGCTTGGGGTAACCGTGTTGCACGCCCGTTTAGGGAGGTAAACGGGCAAGTGACTATGCACTCAGTATTTGAGAGTCTGAATCCGACGCTTAGTTCCCGGCAAGCGGTAAATCTATGAAAAAGAACGAGTTCTACTCTAGACCGAGTCTTGTAAGGGCCGCGAGAATCGCCAGCGTCAGTGCGCTTCGTCCCAGTTTGCTCCGACACCTGTATCGACGGCCAACGGCACACTAAGCTTAGCGGCGTCGCACATTCGCTCGATGACGGCGTCGCGCACCGTATCGATGCTTTTTTCCGCGACCTCAAAGACGAGCTCATCATGCACCTGCATGATCATGCGGGCATCGGTTTTCGAAGACCAAAGCCATTCCTGCACCGAAATCATCGCGCGTTTTATTATGTCGGCCGCTGTACCTTGCATCGGCGCATTAATCGCGCTGCGTTCGGCGTATTGCCGTCGCTGCGCATTTCGCGCGTTGATTTCGGGCAGGTACAGGCGCCTACCGAAGACGGTTTCGACATAGCCTATATCGCGCGCTAGCTCACGAGTCCCATCCATGTACGCTTTGACGCCCGGGTAGCGTTCGAAATACAGGTCGACATACTGCTGCGCTTCTCCGCGACTTAAGTCGAGCTGCTTGGCGAGGCCGAACGCTGACATGCCGTACATCAAACCGAAATTAATCGCTTTGGCCGAACGACGCTGATCGGCCGTCACATCGTTCAGCGATGTTTCAAATACTTCGGCCGCGGTTGCACGGTGTATGTCCTGGCCGTCGGCGAAAGCCTTGCGGAGGCCTTTGTCTGCCGACAGGTGCGCCATGATTCTAAGTTCGATCTGCGAATAGTCCGCAGCCAGCAGTGCATAGCCTTTAGGCGCAATAAACGCCTGCCGAATACGACGGCCCGCGGGTGTTCGAATCGGAATGTTTTGCAGATTCGGATCCGTTGACGACAATCGGCCGGTCGCGGCGACCGCCTGGTGGTAGGAGGTATGGACGCGGCCAGTGCTTTCTGCAATCTGCAGCGGCAACTTGTCGGTGTAAGTGCTCTTCAGTTTGCTAACCCCGCGATAATCGATAATGACGCGCGGCAGATCGTAGTCGTGCGCCAATTCGACGAGCACATCTTCGGCCGTGGACGGCTGGCCTTTCGGTGTCTTTCGGATCACTGGTAATTCGAGCTGTTCGAAAAGAATCTGCTGCAGCTGTTTGGGCGAGCCGAGGTTGAACGGGCCACCGGCAAGTTCATGCGCTTCCGTTTCGAGCTCGGCCATTTTCAGAGCCAGTTCCTGGCTCTGTGTCTTGAGCATCTTGCGATCGATCAATACACCGGTCTCCTCCATCGCAAGCAGTATCGGCACCAGTGGTTGTTCGATTTCTTCGTAGATGCGTTTTAAGGATTCGACCTCGTTGAGCGACTGCCATAAGTGATGGTGAAGTTTCAGTGTGATGTCGGCGTCTTCGGCCGCGTATGGCGCCGCGGTTTCCAGATCGATCTGATTGAACGTCAGCTGCTTGGCGCCTTTGCCCGCAACGTCTTCGTAATGAATCGTCTCAAGGCCAAGATAGTGCCGCGCAGTTGAATCCATATCGTGGCGCGTCGCGACGCTGTTCAATACATAAGATTCGAGCATTGAATCAAACGCCATGCCGTCCAGTGCGATGTCGTAACGGGCGAAAATGTGCGCGTCGTATTTCAGGTGATGGCCGACTTTCTTGCGCTTTGGGTCTTCCAGGTAGCGCTTCAGCTTTGCGAGCACTTTGTCGCGCGGCAACTGCTCCGGCGCACCCGGGTAATCGTGCGCGAGCGGAATGTAAGCCGCCTCGCCAGGTTCGACGGACAGTGAAATGCCGACGATTTCGGCCTGCATGTAATTCAAGCTCGTCGTCTCGGTGTCGACGGCGACAAGATCGGCATTGCTGATCTTGTCGTACCAGGTATCGAACGTTGACCAGCTCAGCACGGTTTCGTAGTCACCCGTGTCTTCTTTTTTGACCTTGTCCTCGTTAGCACCGGTGTCTGTGGCAGCTTCGCTTTCATCAAGCTGTCTCGCAAGCGTCTTGAGTTCGTAACGTGTGAATATCTTGCGCAGCGTCGTAATATCTTTTTCAGAAGTGACCAGATCGTCGAGCGTCAATGGCAAATCGATATCAGTTCGGATTGTCGCCAATTCACGCGATAATTCCAGCTCTGAGATATTGTCGCGCAGACTTTCACCTACCTTGCCTTTGATTTCATCGGCCTGTTTGACGATGCCGTCAGCGCTGTCGTAGAGGTTTAACCATTTAGCTGCGGTTTTCGCGCCGACCTTCGGTACTCCCGGAATGTTGTCGGACTTATCGCCAACCAGCGACAGAAAGTCGATGATTTGTTCGGGCCAGACATCAAATTTGGACTTGACGCCATCGCGGTCCATTACCGTTTCATTCATCGTATTGACGAGCGTGACGTTATCGGAAACAAGCTGAGCGAGATCCTTGTCGCCGGTTGACACCAGCACGGTTTTACCGGCCGCCGTTCCGGTTCGGCACAAGGTACCTATTACATCGTCGGCTTCGACACCCTCAACACGCAGTAGCGGCAAGCCCATCGCCTTAACGGCGTCGAGAATCGGTTCGACCTGCGAGCGCAGTTCGTCAGGCATCGGTGGACGGGTCGCTTTGTAGTCACTGTAGATTTCATCGCGAAAAGTTTTTCCGGGTGCATCGAACACAACTGCAACCTGTGCGTCCGGCTGTTCGCGAACGAGTTTGTTGATCATGTTGAGCACGCCGTGCAACGCGCCAGTCGGTTCGCCGCTCGAATTGCTTAGGTTCGGCAGCGCATGAAATGCACGATAAAGGTAGGACGAACCGTCAATGAGTACCAGGTCAGTTTGCGGCATCGTCTCCGTCGTCTTCATCTTCAGTTGTCGGCGTCGGCGCCTCCTGAATTTCGCTTGGGTTGCCGGGCAGATACAGTGGCCCACTTTGGCCGCAGCCGGAAACCAGCAGCAAAAAGAGGACGGCGAGCGTCGCGATCGAACGTTTCATTTAAGGGCCACTCATTAACAGTACTGGTTTCCGGCATGCGATTATATCGGTCGAGCGATAGCACTGACTATTCTTATGGCAACAATTCGGTCCAGCTATTTCGAGAATTTTCGTGCAATCCTTCGATATGCGTCGCGAAACGGCAGATTTTCTTTCTGCACCAATCGATACGCTTCTTCAGTTGCAAGCATTTCTTCATCGAGCTGTATATTTTCGGGCCGAAAGCTTAGGCCATCAAGCAGATAGGCCATGATGTCGACGCTGTCGATCGCGAGATCGATGGCGCGGAACAGCGGCGACTTGAGGCGCTGCAGGTCACGGTGGTACCCACTCGGCAGTTTGGCCGTGATCATTAATGCTTCGTCGAGACAGGCCTGTGCGGTCGCCGAAGAACCACGCAACAATTCGAGGACATCGGGATTTCGCTTTTGCGGCATGATCGATGAGCCGGTGGTCACATCGTCGGCAAGAGAAACGTAGGCGAATTCCTGTGTATAAAACAACAACAGGTCGGCCGCCATGCGCCCGCAGTCTTGCAAGAGCAAAGTTATTTCGAACAGTAAACCACTTTCCGCCTTACCGCGTGACAACTGAGCGGCTGTGACGGGCGACTGTGTTTCGGCAAAGCCGAGCTTCTGCGTCGTTACCTCGCGATCGAGCGGCAACCCTGGCGTGCCATAGCCGGCAGCCGTACCTAAGGGGTTCTTGTCGATACGACGGTGGGCCGCGGCGAGGCCTTCAATGGCGTCGGCAAATGCTTCGTCGAAGCCGCCACACCAAAGCGCGACCGAGGATGGCATGGCCTGCTGCATGTGCGTGTACCCGGGCAGCAATATTTCGCCCTGTCGATCGGACAGTGATGCTAGGGCATTTCGAAGACCACTAACGCGCGCGCCCAGATCGCCGGCGGCGTCACGCAAGTACAAGCGCAGAGCCGTTAGCACCTGGTCGTTGCGGGAGCGTCCGAGATGCAGGCGACCGCCGGCCGCGCCAATGTCCTCGGTCAGCCGTGATTCCAGGGCCGTGTGCACGTCCTCGTCTTCCAGACCAATGCTCCAGGCGCCGGCCGCAAACGAGGCGTCGAGTTTCTTCAGGCCGGCGCATATCGCTCCGCAGTCATCGTCAGCAATCAATCCCTGCGCCGCAAGCATTTCGGCATGTGCAATGGATCCGCGAACGTCATAGCTGACAAGCCGGGCATCGAGCAAGTGGTCTTCACCCGCCGTGTAAAGCAGGACTCGCTTGGCAAGCGGCAGGCCCTTATCCCACAGCCGGCTCATTTCGAATCACCACCTTGTTCGGCCGGCGTCAGTGCGTCGACATCGTTGACGACGAGCGTTCCGGTGCCTTCATTAGTGAAGACTTCCAGCAGCAGACTGTCGGGAAGTTTGTAAGAAATCACGTGTACGCGACTTACGCCGTTCGCGAGGGCCGCGTCAATCGCTGCGGCTTTCGGCAACATGCCATCAGCCAATTTGCCGCTGTCACGCAGTTTGTCGAGCGCCGCACGGTCGATATAACTGATCAGTGATGACGGGTCGTTGACGTCTTCCAGGATGCCGGATGCTGCGGTTGCGAGAATCAGTTTTTCCGCGTTGAGTTCGGCGGCGATTGCCGCCGCAACCGTATCGGCATTGATGTTCAACAGCGTGCCGGATTCGTCGCAGGAGAGCGGGCTTATAACCGGCATCAGACCGTTATCGAGTTGTTTGACGACGATGTCCGCATCGACAGCGTCGATATCGCCGACGAAACCGTAGTCGAGCGGCGATTCGCCGTCGCGTTCGACCGGCGGGCGCCGGTGCGCGCGAACCAGCCCGGCGTCGACACCCGATATGCCTACAGCTGGAATCTGCAGGTCGCGGCAGGCAGCAAGCACGCGCGTATTGATCTGGCCGTTCAATACCATCGTTGCGACGTCCAGGGACGCATCGTCCGTCACACGTCGGCCGCCAACAAAGTTCGAATCAATGCCGAGCGCGGTCGCGAGTTTTGTCGACTGCGGCCCGCCGCCGTGAACGAGAACGACGCGGATGCCAACCTGGTGCAGAATCCCAACCTGTTCCATTAATGTCGCTGTCTGCAAAGCGTCGGCGAAAATTTCGCCGCCGGCTTTGAGTACAAAAACCTTGCCCTTGAATAAGCGGATATAGGGTGCCGCGTGCTTAAGCGCGGAGACGACGATCGCACGATCTTTCTTGGTCGTCATGATTGTCCCCCGAGCATTTGGTGCAGCACCGCCATCTGCGCGAGCATGCGGTTTCTAGCCTCGTGAATGACGATGCTGCGGGGCCCATCGAGTACCGGTTCGCTGACGACGACGCCTCGACGCACCGGCAGACAATGCATGAAGCGACAATCGTCCAATGCATTGTCGAACCACGTATCGTCGACACACCAGTCGTCGAGGTCGTTTCGCAATTTCTGGTCCGCAATCCTGTCGCCGTAGTGTTTTGTTGACGACCAGGACTTAGCGTAGATCACATGCGCACCGTCCATCGCTTCACACCGATCATCGGTCTCTCGAACAGAACCACCGGCCGCCGCCGCCGCCTCGCGTGACTTCTCCATAATCGGCTGCGGTAACTCGAAGCCCTCCGGTCGCAGCACTGTGACATCCATGCCGCGCCGCGCTGCCGTATACAAGGTGGATGACGGCACTGCCAGCGGCAGCGCCATCGGATGGTACGCCCAGCTCAGCACAAATTTTCCGCCATGGGCGGGGATGTCGTAGTCGTCGAGCGTTTTCCAGTCAGCAAGGTTCTGGCACGGATGCCCCATTGCCGATTCCATGTTGATGTATGGCGTATCGATCAATGACGTCAACGCGTGAAAATCAGTATCGGCCATGTCGTGTTCCAAATTCTTGCGTTCGGCAAACGCGCGAATTCCAATCGCATCGCCATAGGAGGCGATGACCGGCACCGCTTCGCGAATATGTTCAGCCGCGGCACCGTCCATGACAATGCCCGGTCGCGTTTCCAGGCCGTGAATCGACATATCGGGCGAGATCACAAACGAGCCGCCACCGAGTCGCGTCATTGCAGCCTGGAATGATGCAAGTGTTCTGAGCGACGGACTCAAGAACAGCAGCGACAGTACTTTGCCTTTCAAAGCATTGGGCTCTGGACGTTTATCGAGTCGATTGGCCAGACTAATCAAGTCTTGAATTTCTTCATTCGAAAAATCGGCAAGATCGTTGAACGTTTTCATGGCTTCCTACCTGATGTGTTCATGCGTCCGTGGACGAGATCGTGGCCAACGCCGCGGCCAAACGGGTGACGTGTTGTTGTTCGACGATGAGTGGCGCGAGGATTCGCAGCACGTTTGGATCGCTGCTGGTACCTGTCAAAATGTCATGTTCAAGCAGAATGTCGCGCACATCTGTTGCCGGCCGATCGCAAACGAGTCCGAGCAGCAGACCCATTCCCTGAATTTTCTTAACCGGCCCGACGACACAGTGCTCTCGAATCTGTGCTTCGCGATCGCAAACATTTTTTAGCAGGTTATCGCTTTTGATCGACTCTATAACGGCAACAATGGCCGCCGACGCGACAGGCCCGCCACCAAACGTCGTACCGAGGTCGCCGGGACCAAAGCGCTTCGCAAGCTCGTCAGCGCACAGTACGGCACCGCATGGGATGCCGCCACCAAGTGCCTTGGCGCTGGTCAAGATGTCCGGCTCGATGCCGTAAGCTTGCACAGCGAAGAACTGGCCAGAGCGGCCGATACCGGATTGCACTTCGTCGGCGATCAGCAGCGTACCGTTTTGCGCCGTTTCACGACGTAAGGTTGCGACGAAATCGGCGGACAAGTCGTATGCGCCGGCAACACCCTGCACTGGTTCAAAGATCACGGCGGCAACATCGTCGCCGATCATGGCTCTCGCTGTGTCGCAGTCGTCGCGTGGAATGAAGTCAACGTCAAACGGCTTTTCGGGAAAGCCGTACCACTTGTCGTTATTCCATGTAACGGCGCCAGCGGCAGCTGTACGACCATGAAAACTGTGCGTAATGGCCAGAATTTTTTTCCGTCCTGTTGCGACCAAAGCGATCCGCAAAGCGTTCTCGTTCGCCTCCGCGCCAGAGTTAACGAAAAACGCGCGGTCAAGTTTCCGCGGCGCAACCGACACCAGTTGTTCCGCCGCTTGTGCGCGAATATCCAGCGCGACTGCATTACTTTGAAACAGCAACTCCCCGGCCTGTTTCTGGATTGCCTGCGTCAGGCGAGGATGACTGTAACCGAGTGCCGCAACGGCATGCCCGCCGTACAGATCGAGGATCCAGCGGCCGTCGGCTGTGACGATATCGCATCCGGCGGCGCGCACCGGAACGAATGGCAACTGCCCGTAAACCGGAATGCTTGTTGCCATTTCGCGAAGTCTGGGGTCGGAGAGCTCGCTCATGGACTGGCTCATCATGTCCACGCTGTCGCTGGAGCCAGCAGACCGGACGTCTCTGGGAATCCCCACAAACGGTTCATCCATTGCACGGCGCCGCCGGCCGCGCCCTTGACGAGATTGTCGATCGCGCTGGTGATAACGATTGCATTGGGACTCGTCGCGATGCCAATCTGGCAGCGATTACTTGCGATCACACTCTTAAGTCTAGGCGTGCCGTCAACGACGTCGATAAAAGGCGCATCCCGATAAGCCTCGACAAATGTGGTTCGGAGCGCGTCACTCGATGTGCCGCTCGCGGCCTTTGCCTGCACCGTCACATAGATTCCGCGAGCAAACGGCCCGGAGTGCGGTACGAAGTTAACGATGGTGTCGATTCCCAACGCCTGTTTTGCAAGTGCCATAATCTCGGGCGCGTGCCGGTGTTCGAGTGGTTTGTACGCGTACATATTGCTGTGACGCTCGGGGTGGTGCGTTCCCTCCTGCGGTTTACGCCCTGAGCCGGTGCTACCTGTAACCCCGCTGACGAATAGATCGCCTTCTACAAATCCCGACGACAACAATGGAACGGCAGCGAGCAATACCGCCGTTGCGAAGCAGCCCGGATGGCCAATGTGTGGAGCCGTAGTGTCGGAAACATGCTCTGGGACCCCGCAGTGGAAACTCGACAGCAAATCGGGCGCGCCGTGGTCTACACCGTAGACGGTTCGGTAGTCGATCGGTTCTCGGTAGCGAAAATCAGCCGATGAATCGACCACATGCACATTGAGGTCTTTGCTGGCAGCGGCAGCTAGCGCCGCTCTAATCAGGTTGGCCGATGCGCCGTGCGGCGCGGCTGAGAACAGGGCGAGATCAGAGCCGGTATCGACATTTTCGATCCAGTCGTCATGCGCAACAAATTTCGTATCGCGATAAGCAGAGGCAAGGTGCGAAAACACTGACGCTATCGAGCGGCCCGCGTAGCTGTTAGAGACGGCAGCGGCAAAATGCAGTTCTGGATGTTGAGAAATCAGCCGTAGCAATTCACCGCCGACATAACCCGTGGCGCCGAGCACGGCAGTGGGAACCGAATTGCTCATGTGCGCTGCTCACGCAACAGCGCCGCAACCGAATCGCCAAGCGCCACGCCATTCGTTAGGGCATTGATCGCGGGCAGATCAAGCCTGGCGGCAATTTGGTCGACGCCGACGGCGTTATCGGTGGCTGGTCCGGTGACAACAGATGGTTCGATTGCGAACTGATCACGAAGAATTTTTGCACCGCCCCAGGCGGATACTGGGTCGTTGGCGCACAGCACGACGGCAGTTAACGCAGCGCGAATCATTTCATCGGACAGGATCGCTTCGACGCCGTAAGCGCCTAGCAGACCATCACCGAGCTCGAGCACGATGACGTCCGGATTGTTGCGGGCCAGGCCGGTTAGTAATGCGCGCGTCAGCGCCGGACCGTTTTCGGCCGTTGTCGTGACGATGCCAAGGTCGGAAAAGATCATCGTTTCCTGTGCGCCAGCATCTTCCATTGCAAGAATATCGCGCCGGAGTGACACACCGGTTGCCTTGCAAGCTGCAACCCGAATGCCGAGATGGCGTAGCCGGCTAACGATCGCGCACGCGGCGGCGGTCTTGCCGGAGTCCATGCAGGTGCCGGCGAGGGCGATGACCGGCACGTCGTTCGTGTCCAGCGCCGCATTGTCGTCCAGTTTGCTTGCGCCGACACGCGCCGGAACGCCGATACGCTCGCCGAGGTACGGGAAGTGCAGCACGGTACCGAGGACTTCACAGTTGAAAGGCGGGCCGACATCGGGATTGGCCGAATCGCATAGTCCCAGCACACCGCCAATATTCAGAATCTGGATCGCATCGCCGACACCAAGTTCAGTTGGTAGGTGGCCAGAGTAGCCACGCAGCGCTTTGCGATGGCCGAGGGCCCCGACGACGATATCGCCCTGGTTCACGGTCGCCATGCGCCCCGATGTCAGCTCGAGTTGGTTGTAACGATTCTTATTATTCAGAACGCGTACGGCGACGAGCACGCCTTCTTCGCAGGGAATCTCGCCGGACAATCTGAGTTCTCCGCCGATGTCGGAGTGCTGGGCGACCGAAGCAACCTTGTCCACAACGACGGATTTCATGGTTTGCCGCCACCGGCTCGCGTCTGCAAAGAGCCGGGCAAGGCCAAAATGCGGGCGTAGCCGAGAGCATCGGCGGGCGTCCATTCGCCAGCCGCTTCGCCATACACACCTTTGCTCGCTGCGAGTAACGAGAACGGCGAGCTGATGCCATTGATAAAGAGATTGCCGGGCTTCAGTGTGAAAGTGACAGTACCGCAGACTCGATTTTGTGAAGACTCGAGCATTGCTTCGATATCTGCACAAACCAAATCGAGCTGTTTGCCCTCATGAACGAGGTCGCCATAGATTTGAGCGACGCTGTCTTTGACGCGAATTTGTTGTGCGCTGAGCACGAGCTTTTCGAGTTCACGGTGCGCCGTGATCAGCGCTATCGCTGCTGGCGCCTCGAACGCGACTCGACCTTTGGTGCCCAGTACCGTGTCGCCGAGATGTATGCCGCGGCCGATGGCGTAACGGCCAGCCAGGATTTCCAGCGCTTCGATTAATTCGACCGCCGACATCGGCTCATCATCGAGTGCGATCGGAATTCCGTGCTCGAATTCGAGCGTGTGCCGGGCTTCGAGCTGCGGTTCACTAAAAGCATTCGGTGACAGAACCCACGCATCATCCGGGATCGATGTTTCCGATGTCAGCGTCTCCTGACCGCCGATGGTAATTCCCCACAATCCACGATTGATTGAGTATGTGGATCCCTGTGACGGCAATGGCAGGCCGCGGCTCTCGAGATAGGCGAGTTGTTCTTCACGCACCCAGCTGTTGTCGCGCACCGGTGCGAGGACCTCGAGATTCGGGCTTAAAGTCCTGAGCGCCACTTCGAAACGGACCTGGTCGTTGCCGGCCGCGGTGCAGCCGTGTGCAACTGTCGTCGCATGTCGATCCGTTGCGACCTGTGCGAGACGTGCCGCTTGCAGCCCACGTTCGGCGCCGACGCACAACGGATACGCGTTGCCGCGCAACACGTTGCCGGCAATCAGGTGACGAATGACAGTATCGAAATAATCTTGTTTGCAGTCGATGAGTAGGTGTTCGACGGCGCCAAGAGCGAGTGCGCGTTCTTCCAGAGCCGCGGCCGCATCATCATCGATGCCGCCGGTATCGATCGTTGCGGTAACGACGTCGCGATCATAGTTTTCTTTTAGCCACGGCACACAAAATGACGTATCGAGCCCGCCGGAAAACGCAAGAATGATCGGTGATGGGTCGCTGCTCACGCATTGCTCCATAGAAAAAGTAAATGGGGTTTAGCGTGCGGCTTTCGCGCGCTCGATTTTTGATATCAGATGTTTTTGGCCGCTTGCTGATGATGTCGCAACGAACACCGTATCGTCGCCGCCGATATTGCCAACAATTTCCGGCCAGTCGCTGCGATCAAAGGCAAGCGCGACACGTTGGGCCGCGCCGATGGCCGTCTTGATCACGAGAAGATGCGATCCGGCCGGTGTAGTGTCGCGAAGTAATGTTGCGACCCTGGCGAGTTCCACCTCGCCGTCGTGACCGCTTCGCGGCAGCTCGTAGCCGGCTGCCGTCTTGATCGCACCCAGGTCTCGCAAGTCGCGGCTGACGCTGGACTGAGTCACGGCAAGCCCAAGTGACTTCAGCACGGATACCAAAGACTGCTGGGTCTCGACTGAGCCGTTTTTCAGCAGTTCGCGGATGGTGGCGCGCCGTTCAGATTGTTCCGAATTGGTATGTGGCATCGGGCTTGGCATTCAATTTTGCATAAATATGCGCATAAACATAACAGGATGCGCATAGCGCGTCAAGCATCCAGATCACCAACACGCACGCTCGGTCTGGCGTCGGCTACACTGCGTCGCTTTCTTTTCATCGAGGCCTGTCCGATGCCGCTGCCCGAGAGCGTCGAAATTGAAACCGGTGCTGCCCCTGTCGGTAGCGTTATCTGGCTGCATGGCCTCGGCGCGGATGGCCACGACTTCGAGCCGATCGTGCCGGAGCTGAAACTGCCCGTGTCATTGCCGTTGCGTTTCGTCTTTCCACATGCGCCGGTACGGCCAGTAACCGTCAACGGCGGCATGCAAATGCGTGCGTGGTACGACATCGTCAGCCTGGACAGCGACGGGCCTGCGGACGAAGATGGCATTCGCGATAGCAGCGCAATACTCGACTCGCTGGTCGCGCGCGAGCAAGCGCGCGGTGTCGACACCGAAAACATCGTCCTTGCCGGCTTTTCTCAGGGAGGCGCGGTCGTGTTGCACAATGCGCTACGCTCGGCGAGCAAATTCGCCGGATTAATGGCGCTATCCACTTATCTGCCGTTGCCGGAGCGGATCGAGACGGAGGTGGTCGCCAATCCACGTGCCGGCGACACGCCATTGCGTATCTTCATGGCTCACGGAACGTTCGATCCGATGGTGCCGTATCAGGGCGGCCGTCACGCGGCAGAGCGGCTCGAACAACTGGGCTATACCGTCGAATGGCATGAATATCCGATGGCGCACGCTGTTTGTCCGCAGGAAATCAGCGATATTCGGCAATGGTTGTTGTCGGTCTACGGCGCTTAGCGGGTCTAGAATTAGGAAAAATTGGCGACAGAAAACTGAAAGTCAGATTGACCTACAGACTCACCGGTCGCCGCAAAGCGTTTCTCGGTCATGCGAACAGATCCCGACGCATCGCGAACGACTATCGTGGAACAACGCGTACCATAGTCCGGTAGTACGATGAACGGTGCCGTCAACGCATGCGCTTTGTCGAATGGCAGGTTGTCGGCCTCGACCTCGTCGACTCGTGATTTTTGGCGATCGTCGAGTAGCCGAAGCAGATTCGTTTCGTTGATCGCGTCAGTCGTGAGTAATGCAACAAGGGCTGCCTTGCTGCGTTCGACCTTTGGCCAGGGTGTATCGAGCGCCGCATTGGCAACGCCGTAGATACCCGGCGGCAATTCCCGGATCTCACCATTGCGATTGGACAGGTAGGCGAGTTTTTTGTCGTCCGCGACGAGTAGGTTGAAACCGCCGTAGCGTTTACCGTCAATACCAGCGATGAAGTCCAATGGCGACGCATCGCCATCCAAAAAGTCGGTAACCAGATGGCCACGGGATGCCAGATGTCCGGTCGGCCGTTGTGCATCCCGAAAATTGGTGACGGTTGCAAAGCGGCCATTGCGATGCAGAGCAAGCCACGTGCCGCCGGCCTGCAGGTCGCGACCTCCAAGCACGTCAGGATTGTCCGGCCACCAGTGCGCATCCTGGGTCGGGCGCGCATGAAACTCATCGCGATTACCCGCGACGACGAACGGATAGGCGTGGTCAACCTGATGCGCGATTACGACGAGACAAATGGCTTGGCACTCCGAATGTTCATATTAATTTTGATTTTCGATCCAGTGTTCGACAAGTCGTCGAGCGATAGACACCCGAAACGGAAGTTTTGGAAATCCTGAGCGCAGCTCTTTACGTGTAAACCACCTGGCATCTTCGAGCTCGCCGTCGTTGAGGACAATGCCGTCGGATGTTGCTTCAGCAACAAAGCCGAGCATGATCGACGATGGAAACGGCCACGGTTGCGAGCTGTGATACGTTACCTTACCCACGTGCACGTTGGTTTCTTCAAAGACTTCTCGACGAACGGCATCTTCGAGGCTCTCGCCCGGTTCAACGAAACCGGCGACGGTTGAATAGCGGCCCTCCGGCCAGCCCGGTTGACGGCCGAGTAGGCAACGTTCTCCGTTTGCAACCAATACGATGATCGCTGGGTCGACGCGTGGAAAAAGAATGTGCCCACAGTCCGCGTTCGCGCACTGACGTGAATTGCCGCCCGCTTCCGGTCGCGCAGCCGATCCGCAGATTCCACAATAAGTCTGCGTACGATGCCAGATAACCAGAGCGCGGGCATGGGCGGCGAGATTTGCTTCGTCAGGCGCCAGCACCGTACCCAGAAATCTCAGATCGTGAAACTCACCGAGCTCGCTCAACGGCGCTTCGACATTGCCATCAATAGCGAAAGCAAATGCCGGCCGATCATGAAACAGGCCGAGAAAAATCAGCTCGTCCGGGTCGCGGACGAAAGGCTCAATCTGGCGACGCTCAAGCATGACCATGTGCGGCGGATCGCCGCCGACGAGACACTGCTCACCCCAGATCGGAACAAAGCGACTGCCGTCACTCTGGCTCGCATCCTTGATCCAGTCCGGGTCCTTGCGTCGTTCGCCGTTACGATCGACAAACGCGCCGGCGAAGACATTGTGATTCTCCATGTGTGCTCCTGTGCGGGCCGAAGTGTAGCGCAACAGCGAGCATCAGGATCATTCAGTTTGTAGAAAACGTTCGCACACCGGGCCGTCGTTTCTGATGTGCCTCGATTTCACAGGCCGGGCAGGTTTTCAGGTCAAGCGCATAGGCGTCCTGTACATAACGCGCGCGGCAGCTGCGACAGACTGCCAAATACAATTCGTCGTTCCAGGAAATGCTGTGCAGCAAATTCCAGGCCCATTCGAAATTCAACAGTGGTTCGTCATGCAACAGCAGGTAATTTTCGAAGGCCCGACACACTCGATGACCGAACTCGACATCGGGGCGTGGCCAACAACAATGCACGCTATTGTCTTTCTCGACCCGCAGCAACAGGCCGGCGCAATACAGCGCGACTAGCGTGGTCGCCTGCAGCTGATGCTCCGGGTTTTTGACGAAGCGAGTGATTTGGCGAGGTGACTTGCCGCGCCGCCGCCGCACGCCAGTCTGGCCGGTGTTCTTGAAATAGGTGCAGTAGAGCTTGCGGATCCGATCGTCCGACAGCCCGGTACAGTCGCGAATGGTCCGAGTTCGCGCCTCATGCCCGATCATCCTGAGCGCTAGCTCGAATTGGCTGCGCTCGCCGGCATAGCGATCGTCCGTCAGACGCATTTATTTCTCCTTGTGCTAGAAATAAACCATATATAGCTAAACATCGACTAGTATTATCTATAAATGGGATTATTAGCAAATATCTAGTTACTACGGAATCTACCGAGATTCGCACCACCAGGAGCCATGCATGGATTTTCAGCCGCCTGACCCGGCCGATCTGGACGACGTCCACTCCCTCAATCGCGCCTTTCTTGACTACGTCACGCATGCAGACCGGCCGGTTGCGGCGTTGGATCAGCTGTCTGAGGGGCTCGCGGAATCCTTTTTGCAGTTGACACCAGACGGATCACAGCGGCTCGCTAGGAGCCCATTCCTGATCTTTTCGCTCGCTGAACACGAGCACAAGCGCTGGCACCGGTTGTTCGAAGGACGCGCACACGAAGATCTGATCAGTGTGCTAGATAAGCCGAATGATGCCGAGGCAAGATTGGTATCGGCCGCACTGGGTTTCCTTTGGCAGTTGGCGAAAAGACGCCCGTATGCTGCGCGCGTGGTCAGCGGCGCGTCACTCGGTTGGTGCGAACGCTTGGCGGAGAGCACCTTAGTTGATTTGTTTTACCACGCCGCTACCGAGAGTGGGCTGCTGTCTTTTCGAATGCCGGACAACGTAGGCTTCTGGCGGAGATTACTTGCCGCAGGAACCAGCGAGGAAAAGCCTGTGCGTCGCGCCGCCCGACTCAGCGCGTTGCAGTCGATGTTGACTAAGAGTCACGACGATCATTATCGTCGCTTGCCAGCTGCCGCGTGTTCGATGCCGATGCTGGCGCAAAGCGTTGCCGACCAGACAAGTGTGTCGAAATCGAAGGCACGTGGTTACAATACGCCGTCAGATGAAAGCACTGTCAATAAGAAACCTGACGAAGACGTACGCGAACGGTAACCAGGCCCTGAAGGGAATCGACCTTTCGGTCGACGCCGGCGATTTTTATGCGTTGCTTGGCCCGAATGGCGCCGGCAAGACGACGGCGATCGGTATTGTAACGTCGCTTGTAAACAAGTCGTCGGGTGAGGTCGAGATCTTTGGTCACAATATCGACCGCGACATAGAAGCCGCGAAAATCTGTATCGGACTTGTGCCGCAGGAAATCAATCTGAACCTGTGGGAAGGCGTCCAGGACATCGTCATGAATCAGGCCGGATATTATGGTCTCGGCCGCAAACTCGCCCACGAACGTACTGAAAAATATTTGCGTGCGTTGCGCTTATGGGACCGGCGCAAGGACGTTGCGCGGAGCCTATCCGGCGGTATGAAGCGTCGCTTGATGATTGCTCGCGCGCTGGTACACGAGCCGAGATTATTGATGCTCGATGAACCAACAGCCGGTGTCGATATAGAGATTCGCCGATCAATGTGGAATTTCCTGACTGAAATCAACAACGCCGGCACGACGATTATCCTAACGACGCACTATCTCGAGGAAGCCGAATCGCTGTGTCGGCACGTCGCGATTATCGACGACGGTACAATCATCGAAGATGCGCGTATGAGCACGGTACTGCGCAAACTTCAGCGTGAAGTGTTTGTTTTGAGTCTGTCGCAAGCGCTCGAACAGGCGCCAACACTGGACGGATTCGAAACCCGCGTGCTGCCAGACTGCGAACTCGAAGTCGCGATCGGCCCCGGACATACCCTCAACGAACTATTTCAGCAGCTGAGCGAGCGTCACATCGATGTTGTCAGTCTCAGGAACAAAGCAAATCGACTCGAAGAGCTGTTTATGCGGCTAGTCCAGAATAATCAAGGCGATGGCGAGGAAGCTGCATGAATATTGCGTTGAATGCGGTTGCTGTCAAAACGCTTGTGCGCAAGGAAGTACTGCGTGTCATGCGCATCTGGGTTCAGACTATCGTGCCGCCGGCCATAACGATGACGCTGTATTTCATCATATTTGGCAACCTGATTGGCCGCCGCATTGGCACGATGGACGGATTCGATTACATGGCATTCATCGCTCCGGGCTTAATCATGATGTCCGTTATCACCAATTCCTACGGCAATGTCGTGTCGTCGTTTTTCGGCGCAAAGTTCGGCCGCCACATTGAGGAAATGTTGGTATCACCGATGTCAAATTCGGCAATCATCATCGGGCACGTTGCTGGCGGCGTTTTGAGGGGTTTATTTGTTGGCGCGCTGGTCACAGCTATCGCCTTGTTTTTTACGAAGCTTGACGTCGTGCATCCGCTTATCACTTTGTCGGTCGTCTTGTTGTCTTCGATCGTATTCTCGCTTGCGGGATTTGTTAACGCAGTGTTTGCCAAGAAGTTTGACGACATTTCGATCGTGCCGACATTTGTGTTAACGCCAATGACCTATCTGGGTGGCGTTTTTTACTCAATATCGCTGCTGCCGGAATTCTGGCAGGGCGTATCCCGGGCCAACCCGATCCTCTACATGGTCAATGCGTTTCGTTACGGCATACTCGGCAGGTCGGACATTAGTATCGCGCACGCTTATGTCATTTTGCTGGTCTTTATCGTGTTGCTGTTCAGCGTTTGCTTGTCGCTGATGAACCGTGGCGTCGGCATCAGGGAATAGCCATGTGTGGTCGCTTCGCATTCTATTCTCCGAGTGAGGCCACTGCGGCATTATTCGGTGCGAGCGGGACGCTGCCGGTCGAGCCGCGTTATAACATCGCACCAACCCAATACGTCGCGGCCATTCGTAACGGCGAAGACGACAGTCGCGAGCTTGTCATGCTGCGTTGGGGGCTTGTGCCGTTCTGGGCCAAAGACCCGTCAATCGGTAATCGTATGATCAATGCAAGAGCTGAAACAGTCGCGGAAAAGCCGGCCTACCGGGCGGCGTACCGGCGACGGCGATGTATCGTACTGGCCGATGGTTTTTATGAATGGCATCGTGAGCGCGACGTCAAGACACCGTACTTCATTTCGCTTGCGAGTGGCGAGCCGTTCGCGCTTGCCGGGCTGTGGGAGAACTGGCGCGACAAAGTGTCAGGTGACGAGCTACAGTCGACGACCCTGATTACCACTGAAGCGAACGAGTTCATGGCCGCCTTGCACCATCGAATGCCGATGGTACTGGAGGCAGGCTCAGCCGATGCCTGGTTAGGCGGCGATGACGAAATGATACACACCGATAACACGCCACGGCTAAGGGCCTGGCCGGTCGATCGCCGTGTCAACAATGCCCGCAATCAGGGCGAAGACCTAATTGAACCATCAGACGACGCGATAGAGGGCTAAACCACATTTTCGGGTAGCTCGCGCGACGGTTGCGTCGCGACGACCAGTGTAGCGGGTCCGCCATGGACGCCGAACGCAGTCCCGAGTTCGGTGATCGACAGCCGATGAATATCGTTCAGTTCGTCGCGTAGCAAGTGCTCCAATAAAGTCGCGTCCTGCGGGCAAATCGCATGACCTATCAGTACCGTCAGCGGGCCGTCGTCGCTAACACGCGTTGCAATATAACGCGCGAATTTCTGTAGCCGCTTGCGGCGGCCGAGTAGAAATCCGGCGGTTCCAATACGGCCATCCGAGGTCGTGCGGATGACAGGCGTCAAACGCAACAAGTCAGCGATCGTTTTTATGTAACCAGGGATGCGGCCACCTTTGACCGCGTAGCGTAAGTCGCTGACGATCGCGAAAGCGCGGGTTTTCGCCGTGATCTGCTCGAGCTTCGCCAGAGTATTGTCGGCACTCAAACCGGCCTTCGAGCATTCGGCGGCGAATATCGCCAGCAGTCCCTGTCCAAGCGAGGCATTATGTGAGTCAACAACGTGAATTATTCCAGGCGCATTTACTCGCGCCGCCGCCGCGGTAGCAGCGTGAAATGTGCCACTGACACGTGCTGTCACGTTAATCGAAATTACGTCTGAAAAGTGGCTCGCCAGAAACTGAAACTGACGACGAAAGTCGCCCGGCGCGGGCTGTGATGTTGTCGGATGATACGGGTTGGTCGCTAGCTCATGAAAAAACTCCTCAGTTGAGATACTGACCTTGTCGAGATAGCCGTGTTCACCGAACTGAATCCGCAATGGCACCATATGAATGTCGAGGCGCTCCATGTCATCGTCCGGAATATCTGCGGCCGAATCGGTAATAACGGCAAAGCGGCGCGCGTCGTTATGACTACTGACGTGCTGTCTATGTATGTCGTCGGCTTTTTCGGCGCTGAGGTCGCCATAACGGCGTGCAAGCTCGAAAACTTGCTCCGGTTCATCAACGTGGATATGGATTTTAGCTTTACGCTTCGTGCCGGCAAGCACAAGAGAATCACCGATCTGATCAAGCGACTCACGCATTTTTCGTCGATCGATATCGGCGCCCGTCACAATGCATTCGGTGCAGAAGCGAAACGACGAGTCTGCGCCTTCGGCTGATGTCGCGAATGATAGTTCTTCGCTAAACAAAGCTGATAAATCTGGCTTCGGAGCGACGCGTCCATGCCGAATATATTCGGCCATGCCGGAGACCATCGTCGCAAATCCCTTGGCGCCAGCGTCCACGACGCCGGCCTTCCTCAGTACATCAAGTTGATTCGGTGTTTCGGCGAGAGCTTTTTCGACACGTTCGACCGCTCGCTCGATGACAACTCTAAAATCTTCTTCATTGCACTCAATCGATTGGCGTTTAACGCTGTCTGCAAATGCGGAAATGACAGACAGGATCGTGCCCTCACGCGGTTCGGATAATGCATCGTGCGCATACTCACTGCCGAGTGTAACCGCCTTGCTGAATGTGTATGTCGTGAATCGACTTATCTCACCCGCTGAGTCGCTCACACCCTGAAAAAACTGCGCGACGATCGCTCCCGAATTGCCCCGTGAACTGTCGAGTAAGGCGTCCGCAACGGCGGCAAGCAGTGTTCCCAGATGTTGATCGTCAGTGCGAGTCAATAACGGCAGGGTTGCGCCAAGCGACAGGCTGAGATTCGTGCCGGTGTCGCCGTCCGCAACCGGAAATACGTTGATCCGATTGAGAAAATCCTGTTCGTCGATGACCCGATGGATACCGGAAATGAACGCTTGGGAAAAACTGTCGCCGTTCAGGTGCGTAGTAACAGGACTACTCAAAGTCAGGAGATCCGAGGTCCGCTACTCGCGCGGCAATGAAAACGTTTGACCGCGATGGTCCAGTATGACGCCATGGCGCGTGATCTCGCGCACGACTGGACCCTCGCTGAGCTGGTCGTTTTCGTGATACTTGTTCATGTTTATAAATACAAAACGATCGGACGGATTGGCGCTAAAGACGTGAATATCGACATGAAGGTCGGGTAACGTGCTTTCATTGTTTAATTGCAATTCGATCAGGCTCGGCAATAGCGCGTAATTTGTTTCTTGATTTGTTGCTGTCGGCGCCGAATCGCTTAGGTTCATAGATACTACCGATTGCGAAGTATTGCTGGAGTCGGCATCGGGCGTGGCGACATTAGTCGTACTGGCGCTCACGTTTTGCCGATCCGGTTGCTTGCGGCGTGCTTTTTCCAGTTGCTCGGTGAACGCCGTCGGTTGCGATGCCGCAGGTTGGGTCTCTATCGGGATTGTAGGTTCCGGGGTTGGTCGAAGCTGCTCGGTTGCCGGTGTTACCGATTGCGATGAGTTCGGACGCAGCGTAAAGCCAAGCAACGCAACGATATTGATTGCAAGCAAAACGCCGAGCACCCATAACCACCGCGGCGCGCTGGGCATGCCCGGACTGGAGGGTACTGTTGCGAATTCGGCCGGCGCCTGTTGTTGGCGATCGTTTTCCGATTTTTTCAGTGCATCGAGAATGAATGACATATTTTAGTCTCGTGCCAGCAACGGTGTCGTAAGCCGGGGAATATCGTCCGGTGCGAGCAGCGAATTGATGATGATTTGTGTTTGTCGACCTGCTAGACCATCGACCATAAGCCGATGGTCTCGTTGAAACGCGCGCACCTGCTCTTCCAGGCCCGCGTCATAATAATCGGAATCGAGCGGTTCTGAACGGTAACGCCGGTCGATCGCCGCGAGGCTCTGTCTTAACCACAAGACGTTTTGACTTCGTGCTCCAGGGCCCATTGCGATGGAGCTGCCGGTCGCAGGTTTCCAGATCAGTAGGTATTGGCCAAACCACAGCTCGGAGACCTGTTCGATTGGATGAGACACCTTAACGCCGGCAATCGATAGTTCCGCGCGGTCACCTTGAATGGCTGTAAGAACGGCGCGGTGGGTAAAGCCGCGACTGTCGGTCAGATTCAGAATCGCGGGTCGGTCGAGCTGACGTAAGCTGTTCCATGAACCGCGCTGCGAAAGACATTCGAAGCCGGCCCGCTGCGCCTGATCACAGCCGGCGTCATTACCGTCATAACTTAGCCCCCAAAGCTCAAACAGTGTCGCGAACGCCGCTGCGACGTTCGTCAGATCATTGGCGAGCAGCAACTGTTCGTCGAGCGACGCCTCTTTTTCGTCGGCAACGCCGGTGGCTCCTGACTCCGCAAGCGGCAGAATTTCCGACGCAGAAGCGTCCACTTGTGCGCCGATGGCAGCGGTTTGGGCAACGATCGTTGCGCTCGGAACAGTGGCTGCTGATTCGTTCTGTTGTTGCGTGCCCTGCTGCTGAGTAAAAATGGACCACGCGCCAAACGCGACGATGGCAGCTCCGGTGGCGATTAGTGCCGGAGGTGCCCAACGCAGCCACGGCCACGCGAGGCTCTTTCCAGAAATTTCAGCCGCGGCGCGCGCGACGAAACGCCGATCAACGCGTCTCGATTCGCGGCTGTAGGCGCCGAGCAACGCTCGATCACAAATGACGTTGATGAGTCGTGGCACGCCCTTTGAGAACTTGAAAGTTGCGCGTTTAGCGCCGTTGTCAAACACCTCACTGAGAGCGCCGGCAACCTGTAAACGGTGCTCGATGTATTCCGCCGTTTCGTCCCTTGACAGTGGTTCGAGGTGATAACGTCCGGTGATACGTTGCGCGAGCTGTCGCAGATCGTTTCGTGCCAATAACTCGCGCAGTTCCGGTTGGCCAATGAGAATGATCTGCAGCAATTTTTGTTTCGAAGTCTCGAGGTTTGTTAACAGGCGCACCTGCTCGAGGACATCGCGGGCGAGATTCTGAGCCTCATCGACAACAAGAATTGTCCGCCGCCCGTCGGCGTGTGCCATAAGTAAGTAATGATTAAGTGCGTCGATCAAGGCCTTGCTACTGTCGGGTGCGATGACGGTGTCACCATTGTCACTGCGGTCGCCAACGCCGAGCTCCTCGCAGATGGTTTGCAGGAATTCGAGTGCCGTAAGTTGCGGATTCAGGATCACTGCCACATCGGCATTGTCGGGCAAGCGGTTCTGCAGCAACGTTCGTACAAGCGTTGTTTTACCGGTACCGACTTCTCCGGTTAGTTGCACGAAGCCGCAAGACTCAGTGACGCCATATACGAGATGAGCCAGCGCTTCACCGTGGCGCTCGCTCATGAACAGATAACGCGGATCGGGCGTTATCGAGAAAGGCTTTTCATTGAGGCCGAAAAAGTTCGTATACATTATTGTCGCCGCTGGCTTTATATGCAGCCGGGTCTCCGCCCGGCTCCCGATTCTACCTCATTTCCAGACGCCGCCAGATTCGTCGGCCGTCAATGACGCCCTTCGTGCGGGTCAAGTATACGAGCGCGGCTCACGGACGCATCGCCAAAGCGGTCGCGAATCTCGTCAACAGCCTTGTCGACTGGGGCAGCTGTCGTCGTGCCGGACTCGGCAAATAAGTCTGCCTGTTCGGCGGCAACGAGCTTGCTTGTACCGACGCCAAGCAGACGAATGCGCGCGCCGGGATTGTCTTTCAGCCATGTTGTCAACAGAGTTCGCGCAGCGTCGTAAATCTGATCTGTACCGTTGCCGGGCGGCCGCATGATGCGCTGACGTGTGAACGTACTGAAATCAGCTTGCCGGATTTTTATCTGCACGGTACCGGCTTGCAGGGTCGCCTTTCGTAAACGTCGACACGTGCGCTCAGTCAGGCGCAACAATTCGCGCTCCATGTCGTGCAGGATCTCGAGATCTTGATCATAAGTCTCCTCGGCGCTGATCGATTTCTCAGCGCGCGACGAAACAACAGGGCGATCGTCAATGCCGGCAGCACGGTCGCGGGTCTTTTTCGTAAATCGGCCAAAGATAGGTTCAATAACCCGATTGTTGGCCAGGCGTAGGTCGGCAACTGTTCGAATATCAATCTTGTGCAATCGCGCGAGCGTTTCGCGACCGATTCCCGGTATTACCGAAACTGGCAATGGGTCCAATCTTTCGTGGGCTTTGTCTGCCGTAATCACAACCAGGCCGTCCGGCTTGTCCAAATCGGATGCGATCTTAGCGACGAGCTTGTTCCACGCAACGCCAACGGATGCGGTAAGTTCTGTACGGTCATGTATTCGCTGCTTGATGTCGCCGGCGATATCGATTGCGGTGCCAAAAAGCTTCAGACTTGCCGTGACATCGAGGAATGCTTCGTCGAGTGACAGGCCCTCGACCGTTGGCGTGAATTCGCGGAAGACTTCGAAGATCTCGGCGGAGATGGATTTGTAGTGCGACATTCGTGGACGCACGCTCAGCAAATGCGGACAGCGGCGCCGGGCCTCGGCCATCGGCATGGCTGAGTGTATTCCATAGTCGCGAGACTCGTAGCTCGCCGCGGCAACAACACCGCGATTCTGGCCGCCACCTACGACGAGCGGTTTACCGCGCAAATCAGGATTGTCGCGTTGCTCAACAGACGCATAAAAGGCGTCCATGTCGACGTGCAATATGCAACGTGAATCCATCGAATCAGTTGTTTCGCTGGACTATGTAACGCGCGAGCCAGCGAAGTGGTTCGGCAGCATCGCCGACGACTTCGAGGTATTGAAAAGCGTCGGCAATCAATTCGTCGCAACGCTTCAGCGATGCTTCGGTCCCGAGAAGCGTGGGATAGGTTGCTTTCCTGAGCCCAAGATCTGAACCGGCGGGTTTGCCGATAATAATGGTTTCACCTTCGATGTCGAGCAGGTCATCGCGAATCTGAAACGCGATGCCGACGGCGCGAGAAAACCTGTCGAGCGCGCGTTGTTGTGGATCCGGTGTGTCAGGCTTTAGCAGGCATGCGGACATCACCGATGCGTGAATCAGCGCGCCGGTCTTCAGTACATACATATGTTCTAGTTCGTCGGCGCTGAGCGTTTGTCCTTCGGCAGCGAGATCGATCGACTGGCCACCAGTCATGCCGATCGATCCGCAGGCGTCGGCAACGAGCCGGACCAGGCTGGTACGGACGTCGGCAGTAACATCGTCTATGTCCGCCAACACAGAAAACGCCAACGGTTGCAGCGCGTCGGCCGCGAGGATCGCAGTCGCTTCATCGTACGCTACATGCAGCGTCGGTTTGCCTCGCCGTAGATCATCGTCATCCATCGACGGCAGGTCGTCGTGGACCAACGAAAATGCGTGGATCAGCTCGATGGCCGCAGCCGGCGCATCGAGGAGTTCCTCGGCGACGCCGACACACTCACCGGCGGCATAGACCAACATCGGTCGAATGCGTTTGCCACCATTGAAAACGGCGTATCGCATTGCCTCGTGCAAGCGTTTCGGATTTTCGTTAGCGCTTGGCAAACATGCATCGAGCTTGCACGTCACTCGGTCCAGATAATAGTCCAGGCGGTCTTTGAAATTAGCGGGCAAGGCGGTCTCTTGAGCTCGATCGGGGGCAATAGCGTACACGATTTGACCGGCAGTGCTCGCACCCGACTGGGCTATAATTCGCGTCCTTTTGAACGCTTGGCCCCCGGGATAGAACATGCAGGCAACGGCGAGAGCACAACCTAATATCGCCTTGATCAAATATTGGGGAAAACGCGACAGGACACTGAACTTGCCGGCGGTTGGCTCCATATCGATTACGCTTGCGGACCTTTACACGGAGATGAACGTCAAGTTCGATTCCAAACTCAAGGACGACGTACTCACTGTCAATGGTGAAATTGACCAGCAGATGTTGCCGCGAATCAGTCGCTGCTTAAGCGCAGTCGCCGGCGAGGGTCGTGATCCTGCGCGCGTGGACAGTCATTGCAATTTTCCGGTGGCCGCTGGGCTGGCGTCGTCGGCATCAGCTTTCGCGGCTCTAGTGGTTGCGGCCTCGGCTGCAGCGGGACAACATCGATCGACGGCGGAGCTTGCGAGCCTTGCCGGCCTGGAATCAGGTTCGGCTGCGCGATCTCTTTATGGTGGTTTCGCAGAACTTGAAAACAATGGCGATAGCGTTGCGGTCGAAACATTGCTCGATTCCAGCGACTGGCCGCTCAGGATCGTTATCGCAGTAACTTCCGCAGGACCGAAGCCGGTAAGTTCTGGGGAGGCAATGGAAATCAGTCGCAAGACGTCGCCGTTCTACGGCCGTTGGGTCGATGACCAGACGCACGATCTCGACGTCGCGCGAGCAGCGATACGGGAACGGGATTTTGGCAAGCTCGCCGCGATCGCCGAGCACAATTGTCTAAAGATGCATTCGGTCATGTGGGCATCTCGGCCGCCGATCGTATACTGGAACGCCGCAACCTTGGAATGTCTGCAAACGGTACGCGAATTGCGTACGCAAGGCGTCGGAGTGTTTTTTACAATCGATGCGGGGCCGCAAGTCAAAGCAATCTGTCTGGCACACGACGAGTCTCGCGTTTGCGATGCGCTGCAATCTACAAGCGGCGTTGGCCGCGTCATCGTAAGTGAGCTTGGGGCAGGCGCTAAGTTGACTGGTTGCGTATGAATTCAATCAAGAGCAGCGCGCCAGGTAAGGTCATCCTATCGGGCGAATACGCCGTGCTTGATGGAGCGCCCGCTGTGTCAATGGCGGTCAATCGTCGTGCGGTCATTACGCTTGCCGCGGCTGACGACTTGTCCATCCAATCCATTGGATTGGCCGGCGATAAGGATACGCGGATATTCGAGTGCGCATGCGACGCACTTGCGATCCATCGTTGGCGTGGCACGGTGCTCCTCGATACCCGTGCATTTGCGGACTCGACGTCCGGTATCAAATTTGGCATCGGCTCAAGTGCAGCGCTCACGGTCGGATTGGTATGCGCATTGGCGGCGAGCGCAAGGGGCGAAATCAGCGGGCTTGAACTATTTCGGTGCTCTCAAAAAGCACATCATGCGTTTCAGCAAGGTGTCGGTAGTGGCGTCGATGTTGCGACAAGTATCGTCGGCGGGCTCGTCGAGTATTGTGTCGGCGAAACGCCGCGGTCGCTCGCATGGCCAGACGGACTCCATTACCAGTTGTTGTGGAGCGGTGTGCCCGCGAACACGTCTGAGAAACTTCGTCGCCTGCCGGATTCAAAAACGCGCGGCAGCAACGGCGCGCTGAGCGAAGTTGCGGCAAACGTCGCAGAAGCCTGGATCTCGGGCGATGCCGCTGCGATTGTCGGCGAATATCGTGACTATGTGCCGGTGCTACGGCAATTCGATATTGACCATGGTCTCGGCATATTCGATGCTGGTCATGATGCACTTGCAGAGAAGAAAATGTCGGCAAATATCGTCTACAAGCCTTGTGGTGCGGGTGGCGGCGATATCGGTATCGTACTCGGAACAGAAAAACAGGCTGTCAAGGCATTCGCACATAAGGTCGGGGATTTTGGCTTTCGGCAGCTCGACATGACAATCGACGATATCGGCGTTGTTCTGAATGGGGCCGGAGCGTGAGCGATTCTCGCATTTCGGGCTTCTATCGACTTTCGGTTGGTGAACGTATTGCTGAGCTCGAGCGCCGCGGCTGGTTGTCGTCGACGGATGCCGACGCTCTGAAGAACGGTCGAGTGATTTTACCTGTGACCGCTGGCGATAAGATTATCGAAAATGTCATAGCGACGTTCGGCCTACCGCTCGCCGTCGTACCGAATTTTCGTGTCAACGATCGCGACTACTTAGTGCCGTTGGTCGTCGAGGAACCTTCAATCGTCGCCGCGCTCAGCGCGTCTGCGCTGCTTGCGCGTTCAGCGGGCGGATTCGATTCGGCCTGCGACGAATCTCTGCTGGCTGGACAGGTACATTTGACTGGAATCAGCGATGTCGATGCGGCGATCGATGCGATAAACAATGCGAAGCAAGCATTGTTGGCCGCTGCTAACGATGTTCATCCGCGACTCGTGCGTCGTGGCGGTGGGGTCCGTGATATCGAGTCTCGCAATCTGTTACTCGAAGATGGTCGCAATTCACTCGTCGTCCATTTGCTCGTCGATACCGGCAACGCGATGGGTGCGAACCTGGTCAACACGATTTGCGAAGCGATCGCGCCGCAGCTAGCGGAGCTTTGCAACGGCAACATCGCGATGCGAATCCTGTCGAACCTCGCAGACCGTTCTTTAGTGACCGCGAAAGTTAACTATGGGCTCAAAGATCTCGGTGAGGACGAAGACGCGGCGAAGCGCGCTCGAGATGCCATCGTCTTGGCGAACGATATCGCGTGCGCAGATCCGTACCGGGCGGCAACGCACAACAAGGGCATTATGAACGGCATTGATCCGTTGGCAGTTGCAACTGGCAATGATTGGCGTGCAATCGAGGCCGGTGCACACGCTTACGCGGCGGTCGGCGGAGCGTATTCGCCGCTGACGTGCTGGTCGGTGAGCGATACCGGTGATCTTGCAGGCGAGATTCGCATACCGTTGAAGGTCGGCATCGTCGGCGGCACGCGCGAGGCTAACGCCACGGCGGCACTTGGCTTGAGAATATGTGGGGTCGAGTCGGCGCGCGAACTGGCTGAATTGATGGCCGCGGTTGGTCTCGCGCAGAATTTTGCGGCGATCCGTGCGCTCTCGACTAGCGGCATTCAACAAGGACACATGCGTCTGCATGCCCGCAGCGTTGCTGCGGGGGCCGGCGTCCCGGACAAATTATTCGACGACGTGGTCGCAGAACTCGTTGCAAGCGGCGAAATCAAAGACTGGAAAGCACGTGAGATTCTCATCGGAAAGCGTGCGCTCGAAATTACGCCAAACGGTGTCACTGCTGCGGGGAAGCTAATCCTGTTGGGCGAGCATGCTGTCGTTTACGGTGCGCATGCGCTCGCAATGCCGATCAAGAACGCGGTAACCGCAAGCGCCAAGGTGAGTGACTCACCGACTATTTCGATTCCAGCATGGGGTGTCGATAAGAGCATCGAAGCCGGTAGCGATATTGGTGACGCGGTGTTGCAAATCGCACGCGAACTTGGCGTCGCTGATCGTGCGTTCAATCTGAGTGTTGCCACGACTTTGCCGCGTGCAATGGGTCTGGGCTCATCGGCGGCGCTCGCGGTTGCGATCACGCGCGCGCTCGGTAAGGCGTTCGATATTGATTTGGACAACGATCGTGTTAACAGCATCGCGTTTGAGTGCGAAAAACTCGCACATGGAACGCCGTCTGGCGTGGACAATACGGTAGCAACCTTCGCTACGCCATTCTTGTATCGTCGTAACGAGCCGCCTGAAATTACAACAATCGAATTGCTCGAAGCGCCGCCAGTTGTTGTGGCTTGCAGCAATAGTCCGGGATCCACACTTGAACAGGTGGCCGGGGTTCGTGCGCGTCGCGACGCGGCCACAGAACAATACGATGCGCTGTTTGAGCAGATTGACGCGCTGACTATTGCGGGCGCCGACGCGCTGGCAGCGGCGGATTACGAGCGGCTTGGTGGGCTGATGAACATTTGCCACGGGTTGCTAAACGCGATTCAGGTATCTACGCCAGAGCTCGAGCACATGGTATCTATCGCCCGGGCGGCTGGTGCGCTAGGTGCAAAGCTCACGGGCGCGGGCGGTGGTGGATCCATTGTCGCGCTGTGCCCGGGCCGAGAAGCCGTCGTGTCGTCGGCGCTTGAAGCCGCGGGATTCATGACCATAGCAGCGCAGGGCAACGAGGACCAAGGTGTTGAATAACGCACACAGAATCGTATCGTCGGATGTCGAGGAGTTAATTCTTGTCGACGAGAATGACAACGAGACCGGACATTTGTCGAAAGCCGAATGTCACAATGGCGATGGCGTCCTTCATCGTGCTTTTTCGGTTTTTCTGTTCAACGATGATGGCAATATGTTGTTGCAACAACGCGCCGGCAGCAAGCGGCTGTGGCCAGAATACTGGTCGAACAGCTGCTGCAGTCACCCGCGCCGCGGCGAAGATATGCAAGCGGCGACGGAGCGCCGCCTTCGAGACGAACTCAATGCAAATGCGCAACTCGAGTATGTCTACAAGTTCAGCTATCACGCCCGCTTCGACGAATCAGGATCAGAAAACGAGTTATGCCATGTCTTCGTAGGAAAGGTGCTTGGTGACATCAAACCGAATGAACATGAGATTCAACGCATTCGCTTCGTGTCGAGCAGAGAACTCGATGCGGAACTCGATGAACGGCCAGAGCAATTTACGCCGTGGTTTAGGATGGAATGGCGCACGCTGTGCGAGCAGCATGCAGACTTATTGTCGCGCTACGCGATGTAGCGGTAGTACTCGATACCGAGGTCTGTGAAATGCCGTTCGTCGCTGCGGCCGACGCGGTCAATGACGAATTCGTTCCGTGGTATGTAGCCGAGACCGCTGACGCGATTTCCGTCATGCAGCGCCACGTACTGCTCGCGATTGAGGTCGAGCGTCAGACGCATTGCATCCGCGAAGCCAATCTTGGCTGTCGCTTCGCGCCAACTGTCGGCGATAAAAAACGGAATTACTTCAGCCGCGTCGCCGCTACCGTAGCCAAGTGTCAGCACTTCCTCGCCGGTGGTCAGCGAGCCTTCGTCACGTGCCTGTTCGAAACCGGCAGCCAGCCAGGCCGGTAGTGCTGCCGTGTAGAGGTTGCCGAGGTCGAGCATTGTGTCGCTACCAATCGCAAGCTTGTCGAGAATCTCACGCCGGTGTCGACGAGATGCTCGGAATGCACGCAGCGCCGCCATCGTTAGTGGGTAGGCCTCGTAGTTCAAGCGCTCGGGATCGGCCAGCGTTGCAACCGCGGGTTTACCAAGCATTTCGTCACGTACATCGTGCGGGTCAACGCCGGCGTCATAGCAATAGGATGCAAGTTCAGCGCGATCCTCAGCATCACCGCTCGACAACGCAAACAAATACGAAACAGCCCAGCCGGTCTCGGGCATACGCCGGTACGGTCGATGCATAAAGACCGTCTTTAATGAACGCAGGTAAGCGATTGCGTTCAGGTCGCGTTTTTCGTACATGTCGTTCAGCGCGTGCAGGGTTTCATCGACATAACAGGTCGTCGAATACTTGCCATTGAATACCGGGAAGTCCTGAACCTGATGGGTCTGCGAACGATCCTGGCCACAGAATCGCGACATCGGCTTGCGGAAATCCATGATTCGATAGTCCGACGCGGAGCCGGAGCCGACGAGATCGACGATCGCAAGCTTCGGGTCCTCCTCGAGCAGCATCGCAACGGCGCCGGCACCTTGGGTGGGCTCACCGCTGGAACCGCGAGCATATTCCGCGATATCGGCGCAAACGACGATGGCCTGACTCCCGGCGCCATCGAGCGCCAGATGGCGAATCGCGCCTTTCATGCCATAGACGCCACCGAGACAGGCGTGTTTGAACTCAGGTACTTCGCAGCTACGTGCGATGGGCGGCTTGCCGCGTGCCTCCAGTGCGTGGTCCACCATGCCTTTAACAATAATCGCGCCGGCAGAGTTGTCGGTGCTCGATTCAGTGCCAAGCCCCAAAAACTTAACCCTGGACGGGTCGATATCGTACTGGTCAATCAGCCGTATTACAGACGATGCCGCCATCGTGTAGACGCTTTGATCCGGACCGCGCACGCGAAAGCTGCGACCGACAACCTCGCGGATCTTTGGCCATTGGTTGCCGGTCCAGTCGCACCAGTCCTCGAGCCAGACTCGGTACGGCGGCACATAGGCGGCGAGGCCACTGATTCCGATCTTTTTCTTCTGTACGGGATAATTCATGTATGAATGCCGGTTAGCCAAGTGATTTTAGTGGTACCGGACGAGTCGCTCAACCTATTATTTACAGACATCGACACAAACTGTCCGGACTGGGTCACTTCCAGCCGGTCCAAACGGCCGATTTGGGCACATTCATTCGCCCGGACTTACTCGACAATGATCGTTATGACCTCAGACGTCACCGGTGGATCGTGCGGAATATGCAGATGATCCCCGAGCAGCAACTGCAGGGTATGCGTGCCCGGCTCGAGCGTTCGCTCAGTCGATAAGCTGGCATCGCCAAAATGCACATAGTTTTCATCGGCTGGAATGGGTAACGACAGATCGGGCAACGCAGTATCGATAAGCAGGTGATGGTGACCGGATTGAGGCTGGTCCTCGCCGGCCTTGACGATCGTCATACCCTCAACGCCGAATTCGATCATCACAGGATTCGACACGGTATCGCCGTCGGCCGGCGCTACGAAAAATACGCTCGCACCAGCCGGCGACACAGTACGAGGGAGTGCTGCTATCGGCGCGGCATCGTCGCGCGCCGCGCTCGGCGGTGCTTCATCGCTCGAGGTCTCGGTGGAATCGCGACCGCAAGCAGAAAGCAGTAGCGCGATGCTAAGGAGCGCAGCGCTGATTCGATATTTGCTGAGGACAAAACGGCTTAAACTAATATTCAAGGTGCGACTCGACATTGATATTATTCCCCCTCGCTGTGCAGTGGAGATTTCGCCAGTTCGAATTCCTAGGCGCTCATCATAGTGGTTTATGTGTCGCGGCACACGCTGTCTCTTAGACGGAGAATACGGCGATAAGCAACGCACCGAACATCATTAGGGTGAACCCGAGCATATACGTGATCGATAGCGTGAGAAACTTCAGCACCGTGAGTATGCGGCCCTGTTCATAAACGCGGCGCATCGATTTGTAGAGGTAAACCGGGATGTAAAACGAGGTTGCGACAATGGGCAGCACACTGACAGCGTCGTGGAACCCAACGAGCGCGATCAATCTAGCCCACAGAATCTGCAGCGTCAGCAGCACGAACAAGAAGGCATGGAAGTGCACAAAGAACAACAGGTGCTCAACGTAGTAACGACGTGACAACGGGTACAGAAACTTCAATACGAAAGCCATCAACGGTAGCAAAATGATCAGCGCGGCAGGCACGTTGTCAAGCAGGGCAGCGAATACGCCGGCCGCGCCAACCTCAATCACGCGTTTACAAACCTGCGTGAGACGCTCCTCGGAAAAGCGACGTTGAATAAACTCCGGTGCGAAGTCGAAGTCGGCTCCCCCTACCGTGCAATTGAGATCATCATCGTCAATGGTCAGATTCAAGCCCGATTCGTCGTCGTCCGCTTGGTTGTCACTATTGTCGCTGTCGGTTTGGTTGCCGTCGACTTCGTCGGCTTGGTCCTGGGCGTCGCCTTGCGTCGGTGCTGCGGGTTCCACATCGGCTGCGGGCCCGAGCGGGCCGTCGGGACCCAATATCTCTTCATCGAGAACGCCATCGCGGACCAGCTCTTCCAGGATCTCACGGGTTTCTTCGTTGATTGGCGCTCGCTCGGCTGTCACGAGTTCCGCGTCGGGTGAATCGCCCGGTTCATAGAGAATCGCGAGCTGCTGTCGAGGATCGAAAAATGCGATGATGAAAAAGACCAGACTCAAGACCAGATACATGCGAAACGGCGGCATGTAACGCGCGCGTCGGCCGATGAGGTAGTCCCGCGTCAGGATCCCGGGACGCACCAGCAGCGGAACCAGCGTACGCCAGAGGCGCGAGTCCAATTCGAATAGATCGCCGAACGCGTCGCGCAGCAATTCCCACAAACTGATTAGCCGACTCGCCGCGCGTTGGCCGCACTGACCACAGTACTGCCCCACAAGGGTCGCACCGCAGTTTAAGCAGGTGTGCGTGTCCCCGATCTGCTCACTCATGGCATTCGCGAGTTACTTGGTTTTTTTTGCGCGAGTCGTGGTCTTTTTTGAGGTTTTTCTGCTGGAGGTCTTCGTCCGTGGCGCTGCCTTGCGCTTGGCGGCTTTTCGGGTCGGTTCCGGCGTAGAACCCGGCGACGGTTCAGAAGGTTCGGATGGTTTCGTCGACTGTCTGGCCAGTTCGTCAGGATCAAAATCGTCTACGTCCAGCAATGCGACGACCTTGTCATGGTATTCGCGCAATGCGCTCGCTTCTTTTGAATTGATCACTTCCGCTTTCTCGGCCTCGTCTATCTGCTGTCCCAGATATTCGGCATGGATTAGACCTTCCTTAAACGCTTGGCGGAGCCGTTTTTCGAGCGGCGCATTGATCTCAGCGAGTTCGAGTGCTTCCTGCAGCAAGCCCAGCGGATTGCCCGGTTCCAGCGTAGTGTAGGCAAATTCGCTCAAGCGCTCGCGCGCCTCGCCCGAACTCGTAATGAGTTGCACGACCTTGCCGCTGATTTCATCCGAAGGCGCCGAGTAGGTCCGTCCGCGTGGGAAGATGAATAAGCGTAGGAATCCGGCTGCCCAACGATTCGGCAGATTGCGCAAAAATGCATGCAGTGACTCTTGTGCCCGATACATCAGCGTCCGCACCGACCATTCGACCAGCGGCAGATCAGTCGCGCGACGTCCCTGATTCTCGAAGTGTTTGAGCACGCAGGAGGCGAGATAAATGGAACTGAGGACATCGCCAAGTCGCGCCGACAGCAGTTCACGTTTTTTGAGGCCGCCACCGAGCGTCAGCATCGCGAAATCGGAAGCAAGAGCGAACGCGGCACTGTAGCGATTAATATTTTGGTAATAGCGACGAGTTGGCGTATTCAGCGGTACCTTACTGAACTTCGCATGCGTCAAGGCAAGGAAGAACGATCGCGCCAGATTGCTGATTCCATAGCCGATGTGACCAAACAGCGCGTTATCGAATTCGATCAGACCGCGGTCATGATCTTCGTCTGCGGCCGCTTGTAGTTCGCGTAATACGAATGGATGGCAGCGGATCGCGCCTTGTCCATAGATAATCAGGCTGCGCGTCAATATGTTGGCGCCTTCGACGGTAATTGCAATCGGCGCCGCCATGTAAGCGCGGCCAAGATAATTTTTCGGCCCCATCATGATCGCCTTGCCGCCGTGCACGTCCATCGCGTCGTTGCCGACGCTGCGAGCGAGTTCGGTGCAATGATATTTCAGAATGGCTGATGGCACCGCCGGTTTCTCACCCTGATCGATCGCGCCGGACGTAACCGCGACAGCCGCATTCATTATGTAGGCGTTTCCTGCAATTCGGGTCAGCGCCTCGCCAACACCCTCGAAATACGCGATTGGCATATTAAATTGTTTGCGAATACGCGCATACGCGCCGGTTACATAAGAGGCAGCCTGACCACCACCTGCCGCGGTCGACGGCAAGGTAATCGCGCGACCGACAGACAACAGTTCGACGAGCATCTTCCAGCCTTTGCCGGCCATTTCCTGACCGCCAATGATGTAGTCGAGCGGCACGAACACATCCTTTCCAGTTGTCGGGCCGTTCTGAAACGCGATCGTCAACGGATGATGGCGGCGACCAACTTTGACGCCGGGTATATCCGTTGGAATCAACGCGGCGGTGATGCCATATTCGTCCTGGTCACCGATCAGATGATCAGGGTCATAGAGTTTGAACGCGAGACCGAGCACTGTGGCCACCGGTGCGAGTGTGATGTAGCGCTTATTCCAGTTGAGCTTGATACCGGTTATCGTTTTACCTTCCCATTTGCCTTTACACACGACTCCGCTGTCGATCAGCGACGCGGCATCTGAACCTGCCTCAGGCGACGTTAGTGCAAAACATGGAATCTCGGTGCCGTTCGCGAGCCCTGGCAAGTAACGTTGTTTTTGTTCGTCGGTGCCATAATGCAGCAGTAATTCAGCAGGCCCGAGTGAATTCGGGACGCCAACGGTCGACGATGCTGTCGCGCTGCGGCTGGCAAGTTTCTGTATCACGACAGAATTCGCATACGCCGAAAATTCGAGACCGCCAAATTGTTTTGGAATGATCATGGCGAAGAATTTCTTCTCGATCAGGTAATCCCAAACAGCCTTCGGCATGTCGGCGAGTTCGTGCGCGATCTCCCACTCGTCGATCATGCGGCACAGCTCTTCACACGGTCCGTCGACGAACGCCTGTTCCTCGTCAGACAGTTGTGGCGCCGGAAAAGACATCAGCCGGTCCCAGTTCGGCATGCCTGAGAATAGTTCGCCGTCCCACCATACGCTGCCGGCCTCGAGTGCCTCGCGTTCGGTGTCCGACATTGACGGCAGCATCGTTCGATAGACCTTGAGCAGCGGTTTGGTCAGCTTCTCGCGACGTAGCTCGATCATGTTCGGCACGACCATGACAGCGAAGGCGGCCCACAGGATCAGCAGCCACCACCAGGACCAGCTGCCAAAAAATGTATACGCGACTAGCGCGGCGCCTGTCGCGATCGTCGCGCTGCGCAGATCGATGCGCTGGTAAGTAAGATATATACCGCCGCCAACAAACAGCAGCAGCCAAAAAAGAGACGCGGCGAAACTGGACAAGATGTTTACCTCTGTATTGCGATTGCAGCAGCGTCTCGAGCGGTCGCCGCCACGGTAATTAACCCTATCACTAGCGTAATGCTCGCGCCATCGGGGCAATCACATAGTTTCAGGCCGTAGTCTTAAAGTACCGTCTGCGCCTACAGTAGCGACTCAATCGCGGCCCGCTCCTCGCGCAACTCAGCCTCGGTCGCATCCATTCGTTCGCGACTAAAATCGTCGATCTCAAGGCCCTGGACGATCTCGTAGCGGCCCTCTGAGCAGCGCACTGGATATGAATAGACAATGCCCGGCTCGATGCCATAGCTGCCGTCGGCCGGTATCGCCATGCTGACCCAGTCGTCGTTCGGCGTCCCAAGCGCCCAGTCGCGCATGTGATCGATTGCGGCGGACGCGGCCGATGCGGCCGACGACGCGCCACGGGCGTCAATGATCGCCGCACCGCGTTTTTGCACCACGGGAATAAATTCATCGGCGAGCCATCCTTGATCGACCAAATCGGGCGCGTTCTTACCCTTGACGGTCGCTTGATGGATATCGGGATACTGGGTCGCCGAGTGATTGCCCCAGATTGTCATCCGGCGGATGTCGCTTACGTGGCTGTCGGTCTTTGCGGCCAGCTGCGCCAGCGCACGATTGTGATCGAGCCTGGTCATCGCCGTGAAATTCCGCGGATCGATATCCGGCGCGTTACTACTGGTGATCAGCGCATTTGTGTTAGCCGGATTACCGACAACCAGGACTTTGATTTCCCGGCTTGCATGTTCATTGATCGCCTTGCCCTGCACCGAAAATATTGCCGCGTTAGCCTCGAGCAGGTCCTTGCGTTCCATGCCCGGTCCGCGTGGTCGCGCGCCAACTAGCAGGGCGTAATCGGCGTCTTTGAACGCGAGATTCGGATCATCGCTTGCGACGATGCCGGCAAGTGTGTCGAATGCACAATCATGAAGCTCCATTACGACGCCATTCAGTGCGGGCAACGCCGGCGGTATTTCCAATAGCTGCAAGATAATGGGCTGCTTGCTGCCGAGCATCTGGCCCGACGCAATGCGAAACGCGAGTTGGTAGCCTATCTGGCCGGCGGCGCCGGTAATCGTGACGCGAACAGGTGCTGTCATGGTTCTGGTCCCAAGTGTTTGTCGTGTCCCCGAATTCGCTACGGGGAGGGGCGGCGATTCTAGCATCCGTGGACTAGATTCGGCACGTCACGTCGTTTGGACCCATATAATTTCGAGATCAGGGGATGTCGAAGTCCGGGAATGCATCGGCGAGCGCTTGGCGCTCTTCATCTGCCTCGGCGGCACGGCCAGCGTCGGTAAGCTCTTCGATGCACTCGAGCCAGGACTCCGGTTCGCTGCGTGATTCAGCGTCGCAACGCGAGGTGGCTGCAAGGCCCATGCCATCGGCGTTGATCGCCTGTCCGGCAATTGCCACCGATTCGAGCTTTCTCGATTCGACCGTCGATGATTCGGCCTCCTGGTTCGGCCCTTCGCGCAAGCGCGCCATGTCCGCCGCTTCGTCGAGTATCGGTGCGTCGGTAACATGGAACGCGTCTACATCGGCTTCTATCTGGCGTTCTTTTGTGATCATTTCTCTCAACTCGAAATCTGTTGTCTCGATTTCCCCTGCAGCACTTTCTCTGCTGTCACCATTTCGTGCCGGGACGGTCGGGCTTGCGGCCGCTGGCGCCGCGTCTTGTTCGCGGCGCTGGACACTTTTCAGACGGCCGTCAACCTGGCTGGCTGGCTGATAGTCGCGCGCGGGCTCTGTCGAGGCCGGCCCCATAAACTTGTGCGTATCGGACGTAGCTCCGCTCGGCCGGCCGTCTGATTCAGCTGAGCTCTTATCATCGCGGAAATGCGTTTCTTCCTGCTGGTCTGCACCGGCGCGTGATTCTGGTAGAAGTGAGCGCTGTTCAAAATCCACTGCCTCAGGTTGTGGCACGTTCGATAATTCAACGACGATCGCCAGGCATAGGCCGATAGTTGCGGCCCAGGCCATCGGCCTTAGCCAAAGTAATGAACGCGAATACGTGCCCCCCGCTTGCGCACTCGCCTGGCGCAGCAAGGCTTCGTTTATTGACGCCGGCGTAAGTTCGGTCGCAATTTCAGCGTAGGTTTCTGTTACGAGCGGATCCGTAACGCCGTCCGCGTCGGTCGGTGTTCGCTCTTTAGTCATGATGTCTCCAGCGAGTCCGCGATTTGCGCGCTAATCGCAGCTTTGAGTTTGTTGACGGCATAGCGGAGTCGACTCTTGGCGGTTTCGCGATTGACACCGGTCACGAGTGCAATCTCGTCGAGGCTCAGATCCGCCTCCTCATAGAGTAGAAATACGTCGCGTTGCTCGTCCGGCAAGTCTTTCAGCGCCGATTCCAGTCGTTGTCGAGCAAGGCTACGGTCGATTTCGGCGTCCGGATCGACGTTCACAGCGTGTTGGGTGTCGGGATCGATATTGACACTGCGATCATGGCGTTGGTTGCGGCGCAGATGGTCGATAAAACAGTTATGGGCTACACGATAAAGAAACGTCGTGAATTTCGCCGTTGGGCGATAGCGCTCGCGCGCTTTGATGATCTTGCCCCAGACCTCCTGAAAAACGTCTTCAGCCGTATCCCGATTTTGGCAAAGTCTCAGCAAATACCGGTAGAGCGCGTCATTGTGGCGCCGGTAGAGAATTTCGAACGCACTGACATCGCCGTCCCGGTAGCGAAGCATCAGGGCGCTGTCTTCCGGCACGTGATCCATGGCGGCAGCATAGGTCACGGCCGGGACGCTGAAAAGCGCCGCGGCGGACGGCAGAGAATTTATCGCGATCATGCCCTTTACTAACGTGTAGGCCACCGGACCGGGGTTTGGCACATTTCGTCAGAAAAGGCTTGCAATCTGAAGCATCGGTGTTATAGTCAACTATAACACTAGTTCACTTCAGTAATTAAACAGGCGGCCGAGCCGCTGGGGACAGAGCAAGATGCGTGCGCAAGCCTCACAGTATCTAAACGAGATCATTAGTCTAACTATCATGCTGCTGCTGGGTCTGGCCCTCGTCGCTGGCCAGGCCGAAGCCCTTATGCCGGCAGAGACCGCCGCCGCGGACAGCCACATTCTGGCGATCGATATTGATGTCAGTTTCCGTCACAAAGGCGAGTAAAGTAGCGACGGATTTGCGCCGGCCCCGTCAGTCGGGCCGGCGCCTTTTTACGCCTGATCATCGCAACAACAAACGACAATGAGTGATTGGCGCAGCAACCGGAACTGATATGGACCCGAAATGGAGTGATGATCTGCCGATTTATCGTCAGCTGCGCGATCGCGTCGTTGCGATGATCCTCGAGGGAGTCCTCGGGGATGGTGATGCGTTGCCCTCGGTGCGCAACGTCGCTGCCGAATATCGGCTGAATCCGCTGACCGTGCTGAAGGGTTACCAGGAATTGGTTGACGAGGGCTTGGTTGAGAAAAAACGCGGTCGAGGCATGTTTGTCAATGCGGGTGCGCGTGATCAACTACTGATAGACGAGCGAGCGCGATTCGTCGATAAGGAATGGCCGAAGGTCATCGCGACTATTGAACGTCTCGGTCTCGACACGGCTAAGTTGCTCAAGGACGCAAAATCGTCAAAGGGAGCAGGGGACGACAATGACTAGCCTTGTTATTGCGCGCAATGTGTCCAAGAGTTTCGGCGACGTGAGGGCGGTGGACAACGTCAGCTTTGAGATTGAAAAAGGGAAAATCATGGGTCTTATCGGCCCCAATGGTGCCGGCAAGACAACGCTTCTGAAGGCCGTCCTTGGGTTGACCGACTGCGATGGAGAGCTGTCTGTACTCGGTCTCGACCCGTTCAAGCAACGAAAACAATTGATGCAAAACATCTGTTTTATTGCCGACGTTGCGGTATTGCCGCGTTGGATGCGCGTTAATCAGTTACTCGATTTTGTTGAATCGACGCATCCGAATTTCGATAGGCGCCGCGCCGAAGATTTGCTTAGCCGTACGAAAATCAGAAAGAAATCAAAAGTGCGTGAGCTGTCGAAAGGAATGGTGACGCAGCTTCATCTGTCGATTATCACTGCGATCGACGCCAAACTTCTGGTGCTCGACGAACCGACACTTGGCCTCGATATCATTTTCCGCAAAGAATTTTACGGCAACTTGCTAAATGACTATTTCGATGGCGAACGAACAATTCTGATAACCACACATCAGGTTGAGGAAATCGAAAACCTAATGACCGACATCATGTTTATCAATAACGGTCGAATCCTGTTAGATACACCGATGGAGTCGCTCGCGGGTACCTATGTCGAGCTGCTGGCCGCCGGCGACAACGCTGCGGCGGCGAAAGGATTTGGGCCGATTTCCGAGCGTGAAGTGTTCGGCAAGTCCGTATTTTTGTTCGAAGGCGTAAGCCGCGACAAGCTCGACGGACTCGGCGAATTACATACACCGTCGGTAGCCGATGTATTCGTCGCAAAGGTAAAGGGGGCTGAGGCATGATCGGGCATCAGTTAGCTCTGTTACAGCGGGAGCTCTGGGAGCACCGTTCGATTTACGTAACGCCGGCAGCGATCGCGTCTGTCGTTCTCGTGCTGACGCTAACCGGCCAGGTTACGGTCTCAGCGTTCGGCGAAGGCGTCGATATGGCGATTGTCGGCGCGTCAAATGTGGATGACGTGCACCGTAGGATGGCGCTTGGCGGTATTTTGGGTTTCGTCACATCGATATTTGCGTTGGGCGCACTGATCGTGACCATATTTTACTGCCTTGACACGTTGTACGCGGAGCGCAAAGACAAGAGCATCCTGTTCTGGCGTTCATTGCCAATTACCGACGCCGAAACCGTCATTTCCAAATTGATAACGGCAATTCTGGTCATTCCGCTGGTCGCTTTAATCGCTGCAATCGCAACGCAGCTGCTCGTTCTAATGCTTTCCAGCATCTGGGTGATTATCCAGGGGGGCAATGCCGGTCATCTGATCTGGGCATCGGCGCCATTGGCGGATATGTGGATCTCAAGTTTAATTGTCGCGCTTGCGATGCCGCTTTGGTTATCGCCGTTCATTGGATGGTTCCTATTTGTGTCTGCGTACACCAAGCGTTCGCCACTGCTCTTGGCTTTCCTGCCGATATTCATCGTGCCGATGCTCGAGGCAATGTTGCCCGGGCGGTCACACCTACTATTCAACGCCATCTTCGTACGCACGTTTAAAGTGCCATTGTTCAATGTCGACGAGTTCAGTTGGTTTGGCGACGACATGCGTTTTTCGATGGCCGAGGAAACAATCAGCATGCTCGGGAGTCTCGATCTGACGAAGTTTCTGGGGAGTCCTTCGCTGTGGGCCGGCCTAATCGTCTGTGGGCTGTTTACCACGGCAGCCATCTATGTCCGCCGCTATCGCGACGAGAGCTATTAGTACCTAGTATTCGGGGCGGCGGCTGATGTCGTGCTTTTTCAGCTTGCCGCGCAGTTGATCATAGCTAAGGCCGAGCAAATCCGCCGCTAGGCGCTGATTAAAACGCGCGCGTTCCATCGCGGCACCGAGCAGGTCTCGTTCCATATCCTTCAGACGTTCGCCAAGATTCGTCGGCAGCAGCGGCGGTCGCCGGCGTCGCGACGGTGCACCGGCGGACGAGCGCGCGGGGCTTAGCGTGAACGGTGAATCGAACGGATCAAAGGCGATATCGGTGATGACCTCGTCGGGGTCGGTGGATCGATACACGGACCTCTCAACCGCGTTTTTTAGTTCACGGACGTTGCCCGGCCATGGATTTTGCAGCAACGCCGAGGAAGCGCGCGGACCAAATCCCGGAAATAACGGCCGCTTCAGCTCGCTCACCATGTTGATGGCAAACGCATAAGCGAGCGGTAGGATATCTTCTACTCGCTCTCGAAGCGGCGGAATTGTGATGACGTCAAATGCGAGTCTGTCAAGCAAGTCTTCGCGAAACGTAGCGTCGGCAGCCAACGCACGCAGATCGGCGTTGGTCGAACCAACGATTCGCACGTCGACATTGATCAAATCATTGCCGCCGACGCGCTGAATCTCACCGTATTCGATAACGCGCAGAATTTTCTCCTGCATGCGTAAGGAAATCGTCGCTAGCTCATCAAGTATCAAGGTACCGCCGTCGGCGCGTTCGAAATGTCCGATGTGCGTCTTCGACGCGCCGGTGAACGCGCCCGCTTCGTGGCCGAAGAGTTCCGATTCCAGAATCGACTCGGTTAGCGCTGCACAGTTAACCTTGACGAAGCCGCTTTCCCACCGGCCCGAAAGGTAGTGCAGACGCGATGCAATCAGCTCTTTACCGGTGCCCCGTTCGCCAACGACCAGCACTGGCTTCGATAATGGCGCGGCTCGCGAGACATGCTCGAGCATCTCGAGAAAAACCGGCGCCTCGCCAATAATCGCCTGCACAGGACGGTCTAAAGCCATCGGTAAATTTTCCCAGATCTTGGCAAGAAATGCCACAAACTGGTGAAAATCACCAAACTCACGGTTCAGATTTAGCGTGTGTTTTGTTCGAATAATTTATTGAAAACAGTAACTTATGTGTTTCGATCGGAATTGGCACAGATACTGCAGTAGATTCAGTGACATTCACCAATTCCTAGAGGATAAGTTTCATGGGCATTTTCACGAGATTCTCAGACATCGTGAACTCCAACATCAACGCGATACTCGACAAGGCAGAAGACCCCGAGAAGATCGTTCGCCTGATGATTCAGGAGATGGAGGACACGTTGGTAGAAGTCCGCTCGGCGGCAGCACGGTCGATCGCGGATAAGAAGGACCTGAACCGCAAACTCGAGTCGCTCGATCGCGATCAAACGGATTGGGACGACAAAGCCGAACTCGCTATTCGCAAGGGTCGAGAAGACCTGGCCAAGGCGGCACTCATTGAAAAGTCTCGAGTGTCGGCGGCGGCCGACGCATTGAAGAGTGACTACCTGGCTGTTGACGAAGGCCTCGCGAAATTGAACGAGGATATCGCGCGCCTCGAGGCGAAGCTCGAAGACGCCAAAGCACGACAGAAAGCGTTGTTGGCGCGTCACAAAACTGCCAACAGTCGGCTTGCCGTGCGTAAGAAAATTCACGACTACAAGATCGAAGACGCGATGGTCCGTTTCGAGCAATACACACGCCGCATCGACGATGTTGAGGGTCGTATCGAGGCCTACGACCTCGGTCTCCCGAAAGACCTAAATCATGAGTTCGCGGGCCTCGAAGCAGAAGAGTCAGTGCAGCAAGAGCTTGAGGCACTGAAGAAAAGAGTCGAAGGACGCCGTACGACAACGGCTGAGTAGTCGACGATGAGCGAGCTGGCCACTCTTGCGGTCATACTGTTCCTGACGATTGTTGCACCACTTTTCGTTGTGTTGCATTTCGTGACCAAATGGAAACAGTCACGCGAAATCTCAGGCGACGACGAGCAGATGCTGGAGGATCTGTATTTGCTGTCACAGCGAATGGAAGAACGCCTGGCCACGCTGGAGAGGATTCTGGATGACGAGTTGCCGGATTGGAGGAAAAAACTATGAGTCAACGCACCTGGAACATCGACTATGGGCCTCTACGCGGTTTTTACCGCGACCGTGAGAACGGTTGGGTCTTCGGCGTATGCGCAGGCATAGCCGAACGATTCAATCTGAAGGTCGGTGCCGTGCGAATTATTGCTGTTATCAGCCTGATGCTGTTCTTCTGGCTGACGGCCGCGATATATCTGGGTGCGGCTATACTGGTTCGTGAGAAGCCGTTAATTTATTCGGGTCGGGAGACCGAGTTCGAATTCTGGCGTCAGCGACATCGCGACCATTGGAGACATTTATGACGAGTTCCGCCTCGACTTTCGAGCGCCGATTCGTTCGTAGCTCGGACAGGGCTTGCTGCGCCGGGGTTTGCGCCGGCCTTGCCGATTATTTCGGATTCAACCTGAAAGTCACTCGAGTACTTGCGGTGATCGGTTTTATGATGAATCCGCCACTCGCCGCGCTTATCTATGTCGCCATCGTTGTTCTCGTCCCGGCCAGGCCGACGAGAGTATCGGAACCGAAAGTCGATCCGCGCTTCCGTCAATCGCTGCGATCATCGCCGTCACAAACGATGGCCGACGTTCGGGGGCGGTTTCGATCACTAGATCGTCGACTTGCCGCGCTGGAGAAATACGTCACGTCGTCTCGATATTCGCTCGATCGGGAATTCAAAAACCTGCAGGATCAGTAAAAGAATCTTTGAGGGAAACCGTTTATGAATAATCTGTTTTTTGTTGTCCTTATCGTCGCGATCGGCTGCGCAACGGCGGTGATCAGCAAATACCTCAAAACCCGTGAAGTGCGCGAGCAGCAGGGCGCAAACCTGGACGAAACCCTTTCACAACTAAACGCACTTGAGGAACGCATAAAGGTGCTCGAGCGCATTGTTACGGAGAATAGGTTTGATCTCAAACGTGAGATCGACAAGCTTTAGGCGTCGTTACTCCGCTTTAGCTTTGTAAGCGCGGACTTCTTCGTTGAAACGCGCAGCAATCAGTTCCATCTCTTCGACCGCAGCATTGTGTTTCTTAGTCAACGCCGCATTCCGATTGGCGCGTTCGTCCTCAGAGATATCCGTCATTTCGGCTAACAGGTCTTTCTCTTGCTGCTCGATGCAGCGAAGATACTCGTCCATTGCCGCCATATAAGCCTTGACCGAGCTCTGGCCCGCCAGCATGTCGTCCTTCGATGCGGTTCCGCCATTAGGAATATCCGCACGCTGTGGATAATCGCAGCCGAGCGCGAAAGGCGACAAGGCGAAAAGGGCCGATACTGTGGCAATCGTTGATGTCTTGTTCATGGCGTCTTCTTGGGTTCCGGCCACCGGGGCGGCTTAAAGGGGACGCACTATTCTAAGCAGACGGAGCCGGCGAGTGAAGGGTGATTTAACAGATTCGTTCAGCTGGCGTTCAGGCAAAAAGGGCCCGATAAGAGTCCGTTCCCTCCATTTGCGCAAGCAATAATTCCAGGTAGCTGTCGGAACTCATTGGTTCGCCGAACAGCAGGCCCTGCACATACGTACAGCCAATCGATCGCAGGAAGTTCAGCTGATCTTCTGATTCGACGCCCTCGGCGACGACGTCCATATTCATATTCTGGCCCATCTGCACGATAGTGCCAATTAAGGTCGCATCGTCAGGGCTGGTCGCTACGTTTCGGACGAAAGATTTATCGATCTTCAGTGTGCTGATAGGAAATTGTTGCAAGGCGCTCAGCGACGAATAACCGGTTCCAAAGTCATCGATCGCCAGATGTAGACCGAGCGCGTACAGTTGATCGAGCAACTGAATCGTGCGTTCCGGATTTTCCATCAACGTTGTTTCGGTGATTTCAAGTTCAAGTGATGTTGGTGAGACTTCGTAGCTTCGCAAGATCGAACTGATTCGCTGTGTAAAATTTCTTTGCCGCAACTGCTTCAGTGATAGATTGACCGACACACGACCGGGTGATGAAACTGACCGTTGCCAATAACGAAAGTCCTCGCATACTTTGTCGAGTACCCATTCGCCGATTTCGATGATCAGGTTGGTCTCCTCAGCGATCGGAATAAAGTCTGCGGGTAGAATCATGCCGCGTTCCGGAAGCTCCCAGCGGACCAGTGCCTCTGCTCCGAAGACCTCACCTGTCTCGAGATTGTATTTCGGCTGGTAGTGTACGAGCAGCTCGTCTCGTTCGAAGGCGCGCTTGAGTTTGCTCTTCGTCATCAAGCGTTCGACGCTGGCCTCGTTCATTGCCGGCTCATAATAAGAGTGCATATTGCCGCCAGATTTCTTCGCATGATATAGAGCAGCGTCGGCATTTCGAATCAGATCGATCACGTTCGCTGCATCCTGCGGATAGAAGGCGACGCCCATGCTTGCCGTCATGAAGACTTCGTGGCCTTGGACAAAGAGCGGGTCGGCGAGCCTCGCTAGCAATTCTTTCGCGATCTCATCAGTTATCCTCATGCCATTTTTGTCCGCGCTTGCGCCTTCGACAATCACGGCAAATTCGTCGCCCGCCAACCGGCCGATGACCGAATTTTCCGGTAGACACGCCGTCAATCGCTCCGCCACGGTCTCAAGTGTTGTATCGCCGGCCAGGTGGCCAAAGGTATCGTTAATTTCCTTGAAGTGATCTATGTCGACATAAAAAAGGCACAACGATCGACGATTACGCCGGCCACGCGCGATCGCACGCTGCAGCAAATGCTGGAATTGCATGCGATTCGGGACTTTCGTTAGTGCATCGATCCGAGCAAGGTAGCGAATGCGTTGCTCGGCTCGGCGCCGCTCGGTAATGTTCTGAGCTGCGTAAATTCGATCGCCTGATTCAGCTTCCAACCCTTCGAGAATTGAGCATGTATACGACACCGGAATCGACTCACCGAATTTGCTCTCGAAAAATGCTTCGCTCGGTAGGCCAGACTGTGGATCATCGATAATCGAGCGGCTTTTCTTGGAATTGACGATGTAGTCGATCGACGTGTCGATTAGCTCGTCTTCTTCGAATCCCAGCAGATGGGTCGTCGCCCTGTTGATCCGCTTAATCGTGCCGTCGCTCGTCGTCACGATAATCGCGTCATTCATGCTGGACAATACGCTGTCGACGTAGTCACGACTGATGGTCGTTGTTTTGAGACGATCACGCATTGCATTAAATACGGCCGCAAGCTCGCCGAGCTCGTCATCGCGATTTTCCGGTAAGCGGTCGCCGAAATCAGATGCACGGAGCTTCTCGGCCTGCAGTTTTAGATCACGAATACGCCGTGTCTGATCGCGTGCAACGAGCAAAACGACCAGACCGCATACCAGCAACATAGCCAGTGTGCCAGCGCCAATCCAGGCGTAGCTGGAACGACGGCGCTCAAGTTCCTTGTCGGCTAGTTGTGTGGCAAAGGCCGCCGATTCAGCGTGTAGCTGGTCGAGCTGAAAAACACCGGTGAGTTGACCGGAAATGCCACTCTCACCACCGACCGGATAAGTCATTATCAGGCTATCTGGCAGCCAAGTGACCGCCGCATCCAGATCGACGGTCGGGAAATTGCCGACTTGAAGCGTCCGAGCTTGCGCGTCTGAAAAGCGCATGCTGGTCATCATCTCATTCCGGCCTAATGCCCGGTTCAATCCCTGTAGTACGTCTGCCGAGTCTGCGGTGTTTACCGTCAGCGCGAAATCGTCGGCGATGCCATGCATTTGCGCGCGAACCCGGCGCTCGAAGCTCTGACGAAGAAACAGCTCATGTTCGGCGGCGCTCGCGGCGACGATCTCACCAGCGAGCCAGCGATATTGGCCATAAAACAGCGACAGCATGATGACCGTCACTATCGTGCCGAGCACCAGAGCAAAAAGTAGATTTCGAGAGAATTTACTGCCGATCATTTATAGGTAGTCCTGTTCGGCATTGCCGCAAAAAGCGCATCGGCTTACGCGGAGCCTGCAGGCCCTGTCTCGTTGTTATTCTTATTGTTATGACCGGTGAACCGCACCAAAGGTGCTGGATCGCCAGGGCTGGAGACCAGTGTAGCATTGGCCCCCGGAAAACACCTTAATTTTACATAATGGAAAAATTGACCGTCAGTCTTCGTGACGTTTCTCAATAAATCCGGTGGGCTCGGCTTGTGTGCTTGTTTTCATAACACCCTCGACGATTGCGCCTTCAGCAACCGCAATGGCCTCCGCCGCAACCGTTCCGGCAATGCGCGCCGTCTCGGTGATCTCCACTCGACCAGAGGCGATGATGTCACCCTCAACATGTCCGGCGACAACTACATTGCCGGCCTTGATCGTACCGTTCCAGTAGCCATTTTTTGCCAGACTGACCGTTCCCTCGAGATCGCAATCGCCGTCGATATGTCCTGAGACATGGACGTCGCCGCTGCCGGCCACAAGCCCGGTTATTTTGCAGCCATCGTTAATCAGCGTTGCAGGACCGCTCGATCGGTCGCGAAATCTTCGTGATTTCGAATCATTCACTGGCTGGTACCCATGGGGTCAGAGACACTAGCCTGCATAGTACCTGCTGTTAGCGGGGTATTTAAGTGACCGATTTCGCGCTTATCGGGGCTGCTTTTCGATATAGCCGTAGCCGATCGTCTCAATATTGACCAAAACGCCACCCTCGAAGATGAGTCGCCGCATCAGTTTGCGCGGCCCAAAGTTGTAGACGTACTCGGTCACGATGACTTCCTGCTGCAAATGGCTATAAGCAGGGTAATAGCTTCGATGAAAACCTCCCGATGGCACGCGCTGCCAGCCGAAGCTCAGGCTGCGAACCGCGTAGCCGAGGTCTCGTCTGGTCGTTGGCTGACCGCATATCGCAATAACCTGCTGCTCATGCATGCCGTCTTTTACAAGTTTGCTCTTGCAGCGAAATGCGTATGCTGGATCGGCGGCAAGCATTCCGAGCGCAAACAGGCAAAAAACGATCATCGGGTTGCGGACTGGCATACTCATCGGTCCTTTCATTGTAGTTCATACAAATGCGTTCTGCCGGTGAGGAGTTGGACCGCGCAGGTCAGCACAGGTTCGACATAAGACGCTTTTGAGTAACGTGCGTTTGACGCTTATGGTAAAACTGCTGCGTGACCATGCCATTCGAAAAGCGACTGTCGGCGCTCGCAAACATCGATTCAAATGCATCTGTGCCATCGATCGCCGGTGGGCATAAAGGTGTGGAAAAGGAATCCCTGCGTATCGATGCGTCTGGATATTTGTCGCATAAGCCACATCCCAAATCACTCGGCTCGGCATTAGCAAGTGCGTTCATTACGACAGATTTTTCAGAAGCGCTGCTCGAGTTTGTGACGCCACCATTTGCGAATACCTGGGAAGCGCTGCGCGCAGTCTGTGACATCCATCAGTTCACGTATGAACATCTTGAAGACGAGCTTATTTGGGTCGCGAGCATGCCCTGCCGCATACCCGATGATAGAAATATTCCGCTGGCGCGCTACGGTGGCTCAAATGTGGGACAGATGAAAACGATTTACCGGCGTGGCCTGGGTCATCGATACGGACGCCATATGCAAACAATTGCCGGCGTGCATTTCAACTATTCGCTGCCGACGACGTTCTGGCCAATTTATCAGCAAATTCTCGGTAACGGGGGTGACGAAGCCACGTTTCGTTCCGAACAATACATGGGACTTATACGCAATTTTCGCCGCTACGGTTGGATTCTATTGTATCTTTTTGGAGCGTCGCCGGCGCTATGTAAGACGTTCATGGGCGATGATGACATACAGCTGCCCTCATTTAACGACGAAACCTGGTACGAACCGTTTGGCACCTCGTTACGCATGAGTGATCTTGGCTATAACAACCAAAGCCAGTCACGCATAAATATTAGTCTGAACAGCGTAGACGACTATATTCGTGATTTGTCTGCGGCAATTCGAACGCCAGAGCCGGCGTACGAGAAAATCGGCGTCAAGGTTGACGGCAAATATCGACAGCTAAACGCGAATCTCTTACAAATTGAGAACGAATACTACAGCTCGATTCGACCTAAGCGCGTCGCGAAGTCGGGTGAACGGCCAACCGCGGCGCTACGACGTGGTGGCATCGAATATGTCGAAGTCCGCTCGCTCGATATCAATATATTCGATCCTTGCGGCATCAATCAGAACACCATGCGCTTCATCGAGGCGTTTCTAGTGTATTGCCTGCTCGAGACGAGTCCGCCGATTGGCGACAAAGCCCTCGATGAAGCCGCTACGAATCAGCTGCAAACGGCAAAATTCGGACGCGACCCGGTACTCTTATTGTACCGAGATGGCGAGGCGATCGATCTGGCCGACTGGGCGCGGGAAATCCTTTCCTGTGTTGCCGCCGTTGCCGAAGTCATTGACAAAGGAGAGGGTAGCGACACCTACACTACGGCGGTGCAAGTGATGATGAGTTTGGTTGATGATGCAGAGGCGACGCCATCAGCGCGAGTACTGTCAGAACTGCGCGCGGCCGATTGCGGCTTTTTTGATTTCGCGCTGTCGGTTGCACACGGACATCGCGATTACTTCAAGTCTATCGCACCACTGGATGCCGGCCACAAGCAAGAGCTCGAACGAGAGGCACGAGAGTCGATCGAACGTCAGCGCGACATTGAGGAATCCGACGTCATTAGCCTGGACGAATATCTCGAGCGCTATTTCGCTGCCGATTAGCTTCTAGAAAGGCAATGGCGTGCCGGTTTCGTAAGCGTGCTCACGGTGCAAGTCCTGCATACGTTGGGTCAACGGACCGACCGAACCCTCACCGATTGTCCTGCCGTCCGCTTCAAGGACCGGGGTCAATTCTCCCATCGTACCGGACGTAAAAACTTCGTCCGCCGTGTACAACTCCGTCAATGATAAGTTTCGTTCCTCAGCTTTGATGTCCAGGTTTGCGCAGATATGGAGAATCATGCGCCGAGTCAGGCCGGGCAGACAGCTGTCGGCGTGCGGCGTTCTTATGATGCCCTTTTTGACAATAAACAAATTCGTGTCATTGGTTTCCGAAATGAAGCCATTGACATCGAGCATAATTGCGCTGTCTACGCCGGCAGCGTTCGCTTCAATTGATGCCAATATGTTGTTGAGCAAATTATTGTGGTGAATTTTTGAGTCGAGACACTCAGGTGTATTCCTACGTGTCGCCGCAGTTACCACGCGAATGCCGTCGTCAGAATAGACAGGCGGTTTCCATTCCGCGAGCACGATAAGTGTGCATCCTGATCTATTGAATCGCGGGTTCATGCCGGATGTGATTTTCTCTCCACGCGTCAGCGTGAGCCGGATGTGGACATCGTCGCGCATATCATTCGCCTCAAGCGTGCGGAAGATAGCTTGTTTGACTTCGTCCTGGCTTGGTATTGATGCAAACGCCAATGCTTTTGCCGAGTCTTGCATGCGTTCGAGATGTTGCTCAAGTGCGGCGATACGGCCGCGGTAAACGCGCAATCCCTCCCAAACGGCGTCTCCACCCTGAACAACACTGTCAAATACCGAGACGCGCGCCTGATTGCGTGGCAGCAGCTCGTCGTTGATGCCAATGAGAATGTCATTATTGCGAAGATCGGGCAGGCTCACTGTTTTTCTCCAACTTGGTATGCGCGTAATGCATGCGCGAACAAATGCTCGTACCAGGGCTGACATTCTTCAAGCAACGGCAACAGCGTTGCAGGAAAATCGGTTTTTTCCCTGTATGCCTGAAACCCGGTACTTTGATGCACGGCGTGATACCAATGCGGCGCCCAAACGCCATCCTCCGCACGTTCTCCCGCCGGCCACTTCAGCATCGATTCAGAAAACGGCAATCCGATGGCCTGGCAAAGCTGCTGAAGGACATAGCTAGGATTCAGCAACAGCTCGCGCGAATCGAGAACTAATGGCGCCCGCCCCTTATCGCGCATCTTATCGAAGAGTTGTGACTGTCGCTTCAGGCCCGTATCAACAAGCTCGGCGTTGGGTAGCTGGATCGTCAGTGACGGCAACATTTCGTGCGGATCGCGAATCAAAAATACGTTGCAAGTACGTGCGAGGAACGCAAGGTCGAGGTCGACGAGATGGTGCGCCATGTGTTTTACGAACAATCGCGGCAAGGGATTCTCTCGTTGAGTGCGAATCAGTTCATCCATAACCGCTTGGCCATCGCAGTTCATTGCTGCAATGATCTCATCTCGCCCTGGATGGGCAGCGCCAGTTACGCGCAGATAATGGCCATACAGCGGCTCGTCGATCGCCCGCACGTTGTCGAGCTGGGCGAAGCTGTACATTAGCGCTGTTGATACGTTTCTTGGCCCGGACCAAAGACAGACCGGTTTCAACGCACGGTTATGCAACGTCGCCTTCCTGTTCGCTCGTCGTCATGGCGGCAGTGTAAGCGATCGTCGCCGATAGAAAAACCGCTGCTGTCGAGACACTTATTGGCACCTTGATCGCTTGCCCGGCCAGTTCAATGTGCGCTCCGTCACACTTTGGAAAACGGCAGTGTGACCATTGATGCAATTTAACTAAACTTGATGCCAGTCGCCCGACGGGGCTGTGAAATTAGGAACTTTTGTGATTAAGACGTTTATCGCCGGAATCATTCTGGGTGTCGCAGGTGTACTTGCGGCGCTGCATTTTGTGCCGGTCGTTGATCAGCACCGAGAGGTGTCGGTTATTTCGGTAACGCCGAACGGCGGCAATTCCGAGTCTTTCCAGGTAAACATTCCGATGGATCGAATCATGGTCGGTGATCGGGACAGCGAAAAACCACTGCCGCCCGGCCTTGCATGGCCAGAAAGCCCGATCTTTGACGGCTCGCGAACCGAACTGTTCAAGGTCAGAAACTCGCGCAACGCGGTTGTCGGCGTTGCGAGTCGGCTGGCGGCGAATAATGAGCAGCTTGGCAGCGTCATCGAGTGGGTAGTCCACCTGCCAGCGCGCGGTTCGATGTACATATCGTTGAATCCGGAAATCGCCGATGATGGTCATAGCGGCGAGATGCGCGCCGGAACACGCGAGTTTGACAGTCTCATTGGCACGGTGTCGGAACGTTGGGTTTCCGATACGACCGGTGCGGCCGACGCACCAGCTGGTCGAATTGAGCTCGTTGCGACATTTGTTTCCACTGAACCGGTCGATGTCGAGGAAAGTGTCGAATGAGATTCCTAATCGCACTTATCTTTGGAATAGCGACCGGCGGCGCCGCGGCGATCGGTCTTCTTTACTACAATCCAATAACGTCACAGTCGGCATTGTCGCCGCTGTCGGTCAGCGACCAGCGGCAATTCAGTCTGAATTATTCCGCCGTTGCCGATCATGCGATTGTCTATACGAATGACGGTGAGTCGCGCATGCACCCGCACCCGGCGAAAGTTCTGCAACTTTGGGAAGCGCCAATACGGCAGACCGAAACGCTGGTAACCATGCTGCGCGACGCGCGCAACCAGCCGGTCGGAATCGGCATCAAGTTTTCGTCGCGCTCGGAACGGACGCGGGTCTTGAACGGAGAGGCTCTGGTTGACAGCGTCTGGTATGTCTATTTGCCTGATCAAGGAACGATGATGATCGCGCAGAGCGAAAACTACTGGAACTTCCTCCGCGATATCGTTGTACCAGCCCATTGGGGTTCCGGCAACGGCTGGAAGGGCAGCTGGCACGGAACAATCACCAACGGACCTGGCGCGCTTGGAACCGCAAGCGTATTCGGCGGCAGCGGCGAGTTTTTGGGTCTCGAGTCCGAGGCGACCGAAACGTTGACAGCGAAAGCGTATTCCGTCGAATTGGGGCCGGTGGCAATGGATGGGCAGTTGACGATTGAGCTGCCGCGTCGAAACGATGAACTCGATATTTCTACGGCAAATTCGGTCAGCCCATAATTGCCGTTACGCGAGGTCTTTTAACATCACGTCGGTATTGGCGAGTTGGGTCCTGTCGGGAGCTGCCGCGTTGGCGATCAGCAATTTCGATTGCACGAAATCGTGTGGGGCATTGATCGCGTCGACTGCGATCAGAGTTCCTTCCTTCAAGTACAAACAAGAAAACGAGCGACTATCTACGTCGCCGCGGATGACTATATCGTCATAGCCTTGTGACACGCCGGCAATCTGCAGTTTCAGGTCATACTGATCCGACCAGAACCACGGTACTTGGGCATACTTTTGTTTTTCGCCACAAACATTTGCGGCGGCAGTTTTCGCTTGTTCAAGCGCGTTGTGAACCGATTCGAGCCGCATTCGACGACCGTAGATATTGTTCGGGTGCGATGTGCAATCACCGATTGCGTAAATATCTGCGCCGCTGGTCAAGCAATGTTCATCAACAACGATTCCATCGTCGACATTGAGACCGGCTGCCTCCGCAAGTTCGACGTTCGGAGTTATACCGACGCCAACGACGACGAAATCGGCTGGTATGCGTTGGCCGTCGTCGGTCTCGACTGCAGTGACACGATCGTCACCCCGAAACCGACATAGCCCGGTCGACAACATCAATTTCACGCCATGTGCAAAATGTTCCCGCTGGAAAAATGCGGACACGTCTTCGGAGACCACACGGCTCATGACACGATCGGTCATTTCGATGACCGTCACGTCGAGGCCCAGCTGTCGAGTGACTGCAGCAACTTCGAGGCCGATGTAGCCACCGCCAACGATCACCAGCGACTTTGCTTTATCCAGTTCATCGCGTATGCCATTAACATCGTCGATGCTGCGCAGGTAGTAAATGCCTGCGAGCATACTGCCCTCGACCGGCAGCTTTCGGGCGCGCGCCCCAATCGCAAGGATCAGTGAGTCATAGGGAATGACATCACGCTGGTCGGTCACCACTGTCTTGGAAGCGCGGTCGATGGAGTCGACGTGGGTGCTCAAACGGACTTCGATGTCCGGGCTGTCGTAAAAACTTTCAGGCTTTACATACAAGCGCTCTGCCGCGAGCATCCCTGCGAGAAACTTTTTCGATAGCGGCGGACGTTGATATGGTAAGTACGCTTCCTCGCCGACGAGCACTATTCGGCCATCGTATTGTTTTTGCTTCAGTGTTGCGACGACCTGACCGGAGGCGTGTCCGGCACCGACGATAACGACCTGTTTGCTCATGAACTTCCTCGCCAATCAAGGCGAAAGCGTACCGTGCGGAAGTACGGCCGTCGACGTCTTGCGCATCTTAAACCGGTGTCAGTGGCCAAAGTATAGGTAACAATGCCATGACAGTTATGAATACAACTATCGTCAGCGGCACGCCAACTTTTAGATAGTCGACAAAACGATAGCCGCCCGGGCCCATGACCAAGATGTTGGCAGGGTGAGATATTGGGCTGGTGAAGCTTGCTGATGCTGCCATCGCAACAGCCATCATCGCGGTTTCCGGCGCGAGGCCCATATCTGACATGGCGGATAGCACGATTGGCGACATCAGTACGACGAGCGCTGCCGTCGGAATGATCATCGTTGCCATCGCTGTCAGAATGTAGAGCCCCATAATCACGGGCCACGGTCCCGCCGCGCCAAGCAGGTTCATGACCTGACCGGCAAGGTAGGTTGCAGCCCCTGTCTGTTGCATGGCCGTGCCCAGCGGTAGCATGCCGGCGATCAAGAAAATCGCGCGCCAGTCGATGGCACGGTACGCATGCTCCATAGTCATGCAGCCAAGCAACACCATGACGCTGCCGCCAACGACTGCCGCGATTGCAATTGGCGCATAGCCCATCATGACGCTTGCGACAACGCCAAACATGATCAGCGCAGCCAGTGGCGCGCGACGCGTGTCCGGAGGCGCCTGGCCGAGTGGCGTCAGTACCAGGAAGTCCGTGTCTGACGAAAGCAACTGCAGCCGGTCACGTGGACCGAGTAACAGCAGTGCATCACCGATTTGTAGACGCTCGTCTGCGAGGTCCGTACCGACCGGTTCGCCCTCGCGCCAGATACCCACTAGTTCGATGCCGTGTCGCTCGCGAAAATTCATTTCTCCAACGGTCTTTCCGGCGATTCGAGTACGCGGGTCCAGGGTTGCATCCATCAGAGTCAGGCGCTCGGATTCGAGTGCGCCAAGATTGGTTGGCAAACTGGTGTCGATTTCCAGATCCTGCAAGCCACGTAACACATCCAGATCGCTGGGTTGCCCTTCGATCAATAGCAGGTCGCCGCCGTCCAGCACGTCGTCGCCGCGCGGCATAACCTTGAGTTGGCCGTCGCGGAAAACTGCAAGAACACGAAAATCGAACGCGTCGGCGAGGCGGCTCTTGCTCAATGTCGCGCCGGCCAGATCGCTCTGCTTCGGCACACGCACAACAAACATGCGTTCGTCGGCGTGATATTGCTCGGCGAGCTGATCCTCGCTGAATATCTCGACATCCGTGAAGTCCGAGAATTTCTCGAGCTGCTCTATCGAATCCACTTCGCCCTGCACTAATACACGATCATTCGCTTTGAGCGGCACGTACGCGAGATTCGTCAGTCGGTAACCGCCTTTACGCATCAGGCCCACTACCGCAACACCGAAACGCGACCGAAATCCGGCGTGGCGTATCAACTCGGATACCAGTGGCGAGCCGTCGGTAATCGTTACCTCAGCATAGATGACTTTCGACGCAACCATCGACTTCAGCACAGGCGCCTCGCGCTCGATGACCAGGTCGCTCCAACGTCGCAGCTCACGAAATTGATCGATGCGACCCTGCACGAGCAGTCCATCGCCGCCCCGTAGCAGGGTTTGTCGGCTTGGCAGCGTTTCACTGCGGCCGTCGCGTAGCAAAGACAGAATGATTAGTCCGGTAGAACTGCCGATACGGCTTTCGGCGAGCGTCTTGCCAACAAGGACCGAATTCGACGGAACGCGCAATAGAAACGTGCGTTCATGCAGTTTGTAACGCGATCGCAGGCTACGTTGGCTGACATGCTTGTCTCGTTTGGTCTTTTTCGTCGGCAACAACAGCCGGCCGAACACGGCAACAAACAGCACGCCGACGACCATGACACCGGCGCCAATTGGCGTGAAATCGAATAACTCGAAGCCCGCATAGCCAAACTGTGTCAGCGATTCGCTAATCAACAGATTTGGCGGGGTGCCGATCATCGTCATCAGGCCACCGAGTAGCGTCGAATAGGCGAGTGGCATTAACAGACGCGACGGCGGTATTCGCGTCCGTCGCGCAATGTCGATGACCACCGGCAGCATTAACGCAGCTACGCCGATATTGTTCATGAATGCGGACAGTACCGCGCCAGTGATCATTATGACGACGATCATCGGCCCCTCACGCCTGCCCGCGAGCCGCATGACCTGGCGGCCGATAATGTCGGCGATGCCGGTTCGGGTCAGGCCCTCGCTCAGGATAAACATGGCCCAGACCGTAATCACCGCACTGTTACTGAAACCTGCGAGCGCTTCGTTTGGCGTCACCAGGCCGGTGATCGCGAGTGCACCTAGCACCAGAAGAGCAACCAGATCCATGCGGATGACTTCGCTGATAAAAAGTATCAACGAGACGGTAAGAATGCCGAGGACGATTGCGATTTCAGTGGTCATTCGGGCGGGCGGTTGTGATTGTTTGCGCCAAACTGCTTAGACTTAAGTTTATACACGACATGAGCAATCCCGACATCTACAAAGAACGAGTTCCGCGACGCACTTCACGGCATTGGATTCGTCGCGTCGACTACGAAGTTAGCGAATGGGGAGACCCGAAACAGCCGTTGCTATTCTGGTTGCATGGCTGGGGTGACGCCAGCGCGACCTTTCAGTTTGTCGTCGACCAATTCAGCGAAGATTGGTTTATCGTCGCACCCGATTTTCGCGGCTTTGGCGGGTCAGCAGCCGACGTTGCGGCGTTTTGGTTTCCCGATTACCTCGCAGATCTCGACCGACTGATCGATATTTACAGTCCAAACGAGCCGGCCCGTTTGATTGGTCACAGCATGGGCGCCAATGTTGGTGGGCTTTTTGCTGGCGCAATGCCGGCTAGAGTGAGTGCGTTCGTCAACGTCGAGGGATTCGGTCTAAACGACACCGACCCCGGCGAAGCGCCGGCCAGATACCGTCGCTGGATCAAGGCGGGTCGGTCCGAGCCGGCGTTTTCCAGCTATCCGGACTTTAGTTCGCTTGCGGAGCGGATCATGAAACGCAGTCCTCGCATTGGCCGCCCGCGTGCCGAATTCGTCGCGCGTTGTTGGGCTGCTGAGAGTGATGGGCAAGTCGTTCTACGGGCAAATCCAAGGCATAAGTTGCCAAATGCGGTGTTGTATCGACGTGCCGAGAGTGAAGCCTGCTGGCGTAACGTCAAAGCGCCGGTGTTGCTGGTCGCCGGCAGCGACAGCGAATTCGCGAATGCCGCGGATTCGCGCCTCAACACCGGCAGTTTGGACCTGCCATTCCCACAGGCATCGACGGTAGTCATCGAAGATTCCGGCCATATGATGCATTTCGAGGCGCCACGCGCGCTGGCGTCCGCCATCGAGTCGTTTCTGGCCTGACCTAGGGCTGCCAGCGTCTGCGTCCGAGTCCTGTCCGGCCCCCCCGGCGGCGCGGGCAGCTCGAACACGTCGTTCTTAGCGATACCCTTGTAAATCCATCCAGTACTGTATAAAAATACAGATCTTTTGGAGTGATGGGCAAGCCTGTGGCAGCCGCCAAACTAGGACACAAAATAGACGACCGCGCCAATCCGGGTCGCTGCGGCTACCTGGAGATGCTGAACCCGGCGCAACGGCAGGCGGCGAGCTTTGGTGCGCGCGATGGAAAGCGCCATTTTGGGGCCGGCCCGCTGCTCGTCATCGCCGGTGCGGGCACCGGCAAAACCATGACGCTGGCGCACCGAGTTGCGCATCTGATTGTCGAGGGCGTTGACCCCGAACGTATCTTGTTGCTGACGTTTACGCGGCGTGCCGCGGAAGAAATGACGCGCCGCGTCGAGTCCATTGTGCGCCGTGCATTGAAAACTCAGGCTGGCGCGTCGCCGTCGTCGTGTCGGTTGCCCTGGTCGGGTACGTTTCACTCGATCGCGAACCGGCTGTTACGGCGCTTCGCCCATAATCTGGGTCTCGATCCGGGTTTTTCGGTGCTCGATCGCGGCGATTCGGCAGACCTGATGGACGTCGTTCGACACGAACTGGGGCTATCAAGAAAGGCGCGGCGTTTTCCAAAGAAAGACACTTGCCTGGCGATCTATTCGCGCACCGTCAATGCGCAAACCCCGCTCGCCGAGACAATTGACGTTACCTATCCGTGGTGTTCGGACTGGGAGCAAGAACTTCGAGACCTGTACAAAAAGTATGTGCTCAAGAAACAACAGACTCAGGCCTTGGATTACGACGACTTGCTGCTTTATTGGCGCCATCTCGTTGCTGAACCTGAGTTCGCGAGTGTGATCGGCGGCTGTTTCGATCACGTGCTCATCGACGAGTATCAGGATACGAATCGTGTTCAGGCGGAAATTCTCAACGCATTGAAGCCAGATGGCCGTGGTGTGACCGTTGTTGGTGACGATGCACAGTCAATTTATTCGTTTCGGGCGGCAGAGGTCGAAAATATTCTCAACTTTCCGGATCAATACATGCCATCGGCGCAGGTGATTATGCTCGAACAGAACTACCGCTCGACCCAGCCAATCCTCGACAGCGCAAACTGTCTGATTGCCGAAAGCGAACGGCAATACCGAAAAAATCTGTTCTCCAAACAACATGCGGGTGGCAAGCCACAGTACATAACCGTCGAGGACGGCGATGCGGAGGCTGAATATGTTGTAGAGGCGGTGCTCGCGAATCGTGAAACCGGGATGCAGCTTATGGACCAGGCGGTATTGTTTCGCGGCGCGCATTGCAGCGATCGACTTGAGCTCGAGCTGGTGCGAAGAAATATTCCGTACGTTAAGTATGGTGGACTAAAGTTTCTGGAGGCCGCCCACGTCAAAGACATCTTGTCTGTTTTGAAGTGGGCGGAGAACCCGAAAAACGAAGTGGCGGCATTCCGGGTGTTGAAGTTGCTGCCCGGCATGGGGCCGGCTAACGCCGCGAAGTGTTTCGACGCACTGCGCGGCGGTGACTATCATTTTGGTTCATTACGAGGGTTTCAACCGCCGTCGTCGACTGCCGATGACTGGCCGGCCTTTTGTGATCTGATGTTATCGCTATCATCGGCGGAGCTCGACGAGCAGGGCTGGCAGGCGCAACTGACGCAAACCCGACATTGGTATCAGCCGCATCTGGAACGGCTTTATGACAGCATCGAAACCCGCGAAGCGGATCTCGAGCAACTTGAACAGATATCTGGACGGTACTCGACGCGTGAACGGTTTCTAACCGAGCTTACGCTGGATCCGCCGTCAGCGGCCGGCGACCAGTGCGGCGATCCGTTGCTCGACGAAGATTATTTGATTCTGTCGACGGTGCATTCGGCCAAGGGCCAGGAATGGGATGCAGTATTCCTGTTAAACGTCTCTGACGGTAGCTTTCCGTCGGAGTTTTCGACGGGCAAGCCGGAGCTAATAGAAGAAGAGCGGCGGCTGATGTATGTTGCTATGACGCGCGCGAAACAGACATTGGCTCTAATTGCACCGCTGCGGTTTCATGTTACACAACAGCGCCGAGATGGCGACAAGCACGTTTACGGTGCGCGCAGTCGCTTTGTTACCGAGCGCTTACTTGAAACGATGGAGACCTGCTTTGAGGGGCGACGCGACGTAAACAGCAGCGCGCTGCGTTCCCGGTCGGCCACCAAGATCGACGTTGCGTCGCGAATGCGAGAAATGTGGTAGTGAAAAAAAGGCGGTGGCCGAGGCCACCGCCAATCGGTACGAAACAAACAGCATAAGGGATTTTCAGTTTGTCACGCCCACCTCTCTATCTTGTTAGTTTGATGCATGACGTTGGCGAATGGTTGCTACCGTATTGGAATAAGGGCGCAAAAGCCGTGGTCATTGAGTTACAAATGCAACCGAGATGGCGGATGGTTATGCTGATGCGTTATAAGCTGCGCGATTGGAGCAAATCCTTATGACCTCAAGCATTCGCGATCGGGTATCGGAGGAGGAATGGCAGCTACGCGTCGACCTCGCGGCCTGCTACCGCATCATTGCGATGCATGGCTGGGATGATCTGGTGTTCACACATGTCTCGGCGCGGGTGCCCGGGCCCGACGAACACTTTCTGATTAATGCCTACGGCATGCTATTCGAGGAAATGACGGCGAGTAGTCTGGTCAAGGTCGACCTGCATGGCGAAAAGGTTCTCGAGTCGCCGAACGCCATTAATCCGGCCGGTTTCGTGATCCATAGTGCGGTGCATCAGGCGCGCCCTGATATTGTCTGTGTACTGCACACCCATTCCAAGGCCGGAGTAGCGGTTTCGGCGCAGGCCGAAGGCCTCCAGCCTATTTCGCAGACGTCACTATTTGCTTACTCGACGCTGGCGTACCACGACTATGAAGGTGTCGCACTCAATGACGACGAGAAACCACGGCTGGTTAATGATCTCGGCGACAAGAATTGCCTGATGCTTCGTAATCACGGCCTACTGACCACCGGACCATCAATCGCCGACGCATTTTTGTTGATGTACGTCTTCGAAACGGCCTGTCAAATACAGCTGCTGGCGCAATCGACCACCGCTGACCTGATTAAAGTGCCACAGCCAATTGTCGATGGGATTCAGGCGCAGGCCGAACAGGTTACTCGCGGTCTCGGCGGTCAACTTGTCTGGCCCGGACTGTTACGAAAACTGGATCGCGTCGACAAATCGTACCGGGACTGATCGATGGAGTGATCGGCGTCAGGCAAGGAACATCGCGTACGCAGGATTGTTACTTTCTTCCCAATATGTGTAGCCGAGTTTGGTTAAATGTTTTTCGAGTTCGTCGGTCTCGTTCATCGCGACGTCAATTCCTGCCAGAATTCGACCGTAGTCCGAGCCATGATTGCGATAATGAAACAGGCTGATATTCCAGTTCGTGCCTATCGCATCAAGAAATTCGAGCAGGGCGCCGGGCCGCTCCGGGAATTCAAAACGAAACAGCCGTTCGTTGGCAATGTGCGGCGACCGACCACCGACCATATGGCGGACGTGCAGTTTGGCCATCTCATTGTCACTCAAATCGATGACCGGATAGCCGGCATCGCTCAGTTTCTGCAACAGTTCGAGGCGTTCCTGCATTCCGCGCGAAAGTTGCACGCCGGCAAAGACATGCGCGTTCTGATTGTCGCTGTAGCGGTAGTTGAATTCAGTAATACCGCGACGACCGATCGTTTCACAGAACCGGCGAAAGCTGCCAGGTTCTTCCGGAATTTCCGCTGCCAATAACATCTCCTGCTGCTCACCGACGGCCGCGCGCTCGGCAATATGCCGTAGGCGATCGAAGTTGACGTTGGCGCCACAGTTGATTGTGACCAAAGTCTTGCCAGAAATGTTGTTGTCGGCGACGTATTTCTTCGCACCGGCAACCGCGAGCCCGCCCGCAGGTTCGACGATTGATCGTGTGTCCTCAAATATATCCCGGATCGCAGCACACACTTGGTCAGTATCGACCGTAAGGATTTCATCCACGAACTGCGCGCACAGTTGAAAGCTTAGGTCGCCAACGCGACGTACGGCGACACCGTCAGCAAAGATGCCTACATGCTCGAGTGTTATCGGCGCGCCGGCGTTGAGCGAATCCCGCATTGCTGCCGAGTCGGCCGGTTCGACACCAATGACGCGAATGTCCGGATTCTTCGTTTTGACGTATACCGCGATGCCTGCAATTAGGCCACCGCCACCGATTGGAACAAATATTGCGTCAATCGTGGCCTCGGCTTGCTGTAGGATCTCGGCGCCAATCGTTCCCTGTCCGGCTATGACGTCCGGATCGTCGAATGGGTGAATAAAAACCAGCTTATCGCTGATCTCGAGCTCACGGGCATGTGCGTAGGCATCGTCATAATTGTCGCCGTGCAATATCACCTCGCCGCCGAGCACCCGGACTGCGTCGACTTTTATGTTTGGGGTCGTGACGGGCATGACGACCACCGCGCGCACATTGCGACGCTTGGCCGCCAAGGCGACGCCTTGCGCATGATTGCCGGCAGAGCTGCAAATGACGCCTTTGGACACGACGTCATCGGAGAGCCCGGCAATCTTGTTGTACGCGCCTCTCAATTTGAAGGAATGGATCGGCTGCAGGTCCTCACGCTTCATCAGAATCGTGTTTTCCATGCGCTGGGAGAGATTATTTGCACGTTCAAGCGGCGTCCTGTCGGCGACGTCGTAAACGCGGGCAGAATCGATGCGAGTAATGTAATCCTGAGTATTCAATTTGCGATGCTCTGTTGAAGGATGGGTTATCGCACACCCAACGCGCGCCCGCAAAAGTTTGTGAGGTGTCTCGACTTGTAGCACTTATTGAGTGGCCGGTGGGCTGCAAGGTCGTCCGTGGTGTTTGAGGCCGCCGTGGCAATTACGGACAGACACTTTCATAATGTAGGCTCAACCCCGCTGCGGCACGAATGCATGAGCAACAATGACAAATTACTGATTACGAATGCGCGTTTGATCAATGAAGGTAACATTATCGATGCCGATGTCCTGATCCGTGGGGCGCGCATCGAAAAAATTGGCGCCGCCATTACAGCCGGTGCTGGCACAAAGGTCATAGACGCGACTAGCAAGTATCTGCTGCCGGGAATGATCGATGATCAGGTACATTTTCGTGAGCCCGGCATGACTCACAAGGGCGATCTCGCGACAGAATCCGCGGCCGCCGTGGCCGGCGGGATCACGAGCTTCATGGACATGCCGAATGTCAAACCGCTGACTGTGACCGGCGAAAACCTGGCCAATAAATACGAACGTGCCCACGGTCGCTGTACAGCGAATTACGGTTTTTATCTGGGAGCCACTAATAGCAATGTGGAGCAAATAAAAGCGCTCGCTATTGGCGATGCCTGTGGAATCAAGGTGTTCATGGGTGCGTCAACGGGTGACATGCTCGTTGACGACAAAGAGTCGCTCGAGAAGATTTTCGAACACGCGCCGATTATTGTTGTTACCCACTGTGAAGACTCGCCGACTATCTGGGCAAATGAAGCGCGGGCGCGCGAACGTTTCGGCGAGGACGTGCCGTTCGAGGAGCACCCAAATATCCGTTCGGCCGAGGCCTGTATCAAGTCGTCGACATTCGCGCTCGACTTGGCGACACGTCATAAGGCGTTGTTGCACGTGTTACACCTGACAACGGCGATCGAGATGGGATTGTTTTCCGACGCGCATCGATTAGACAAACGCGTCACGGCCGAGGTCTGTGTGCATCATCTGTGGTTTGATGATTCTCGGTATGCCGACCTTGGTTCGCTGATCAAGTGCAACCCGGCTATCAAATCGCGCCAGGATCGTGAGGCTTTGGTGCAGGCGCTAAATGATGGCCGCATTGACATCGTCGCAACCGATCATGCACCGCACACCAGCGACGAAAAAGCGCGTCAGTATTTCGAAGCGCCAGCGGGCTTGCCGCTGGTGCAGCACGCGTTGTTGACATTGTTCGATCTTGCGGCTGATGGCCAGATTAGTCATGAGTTGATAGTCGACAAAGCATGCCATGCTCCCGCCGATATTTTTGGCGTTAACGAGCGCGGCTATGTTCGCGAAGGCTGGTTCGCCGATCTGGTCATCGTAGACCCGGATCGACCGTATCAGGTGAGTTCGTCCAATGTATTAGCCAAGTGTGGCTGGTCACCATTCGAAGGCCATCAGTTTTCCGCTACGATCGATACGACGATCGTCAACGGACAAATCGTGTATCGCGATGGAGGCCTGACTGGAGTGATCGCGGGTCGACGAATGGACTTTGCGCGCAAACGCTCTTGAGGGCTATGCAGAGGCGATGTCAGCAACTGTTTACTTTCCGACCGATCCCGTTATGCTAGCGCCCATTAGGAAATCGAGCTTCGAAAGTAACCAGCGTTCGCGGCGCCCGAATGAATCCCACAGATACTTCCAATCCCGATTACTTTCATAAAGTAGTCGACTGCCAGTGGGCCTGCCCGGCCCATACCGACGTACCCGAATACATTCGCCTGATCGCACAGGGCCGATTCAGTGACGCTTACATCGAGAATCGTCAATCAAACGTATTTCCGGGAATCCTGGGTCGGGTATGCGATCGACCGTGTGAGCCCGCATGCCGGCGCAGCAGAGTCGAGGACAAACCGGTCGCTATTTGCCGTCTCAAGCGCGTGGCCGCAGATCACCGAGATGACATAACGCATCGTCTGCCACGGCCGCCCGCCAAAAAGAATGGAAAAAAAGTCGCGTTGATTGGTGCCGGCTGCGCGTCACTCACCGTCGCGAACGATCTTTGTCCGCTCGGTTACGACGTCACGATATTCGAGGCCCTGGATACGACGGGCGGTCTGATGCGAACGAACATTCCCAGATTCCGGCTACCTCCGGCGGTTCTCGACGAGGAGATCAGTTACATCGTCGATATGGGTGTGGACCTGAAGTTCGAGCACCGCATCGAAAGCCTCAAAAAGCTACTCGACAGCAAGGAATTCGATGCGGTCTTCGTTGGCACCGGCGCGCCGCGCGGCAAGAACCTGGAAATTCCCGGCCGATACGACAACGATCGCATTTACATTGGTATTGACTGGCTTGAGTCCGTTGCCTTTGAACATATCGACACGATCGGCGAGCAGGTCCTGATTATCGGCGTCGGCAACACCGCGATGGATTGTTGCCGTACGTCGCTTCGGCTGGGAGCGAAGACGGTCAAAGTTATGGCGCGAAAACCGCGCGGCTTTTTCAAGGCGTCCGATTGGGAGCTCGATGACGCGGAAGAAGAGGATGTCGAAATCGTCGTCAATCATTCACCGAAAGAGTTTGTTCTCGAAAATGGCAAGCTTACCGGAATGAAGTTCGACATCATGGAATACAAGTTCGACGATAACGGCGGTATTGATCGCGGAACCGCGGTGGACGAAGTGATCATTCCTTGCGACGACGTGATACTCGCAATCGGTCAGGACAATGCGTTCCCATGGATTGAGCGCGACATCGGCATCGAGTTTAACGAGTGGGACTGCCCGGTCGTTAATAAACAAACGATGATGTGTTCGCGCGATGGTGTATTTTTCGGCGGCGACTCGGCGTTTGGGCCGTTAAATATCATATGGGCTGTTGCGCACGGCCACGAAGCCGCAATCTCTATTCATAAATACTGCCACGACGAAGACATCTATGACAGGTTGCCAGCCGGCATAAACCTGTCCAGTCAAAAAATGGGCATGCACGAATGGAGCTATTCGAACGATTATGATCCGGCCGCTCGCCGACTGATGCCGCATGTTGATCTGAAGGAACGATTCAAAAAGCTCGATATCGAGGTTGAGCTGGGATTTACCGTGGAACAGACAATCCAGGAAGTCGAGCGTTGCCTGAATTGCGATATACAGACGGTGTTCGCGGCCGATCTGTGTATTGAATGCGACGCGTGCATCGACATCTGTCCTGTCAACTGCTTGACGATTACTGTAAATGGCGAAGAGGATGAGCTTCGCGGTCGGTTGTCGGCGCCGGCTGAAAACCGCGATCAGGCGCTATACGTGTCAGGAGACCTGCCACAGACGGGTCGTGTCATGGTCAAAGACGAAGATCTCTGCGTTCATTGCAGCCTTTGTGCCGAACGCTGCCCGACGGGCGCTTGGGATATGCAAAAATCGACGGTCCTACTGTCATATGCCGCCGACGAGGCGGAAGATGCGAAAGCCGCAAAGATCACCGCCGCCTGAGATAAGGAATTCGAGTGGCAACAATTAACGACGTCGTCATCAAGATCGCTACGGTCAATGGCACCGGGTCAGCCAGCGCGAACGGCTTGTTGCGCAAGGCAATTTTCCGTATGGGCATCCCGGTTGTCGGCAAAAACTATTTTCCGTCAAACATTCAGGGGCTGCCAACGTGGTATGAGATTCGCGTGACTGGCGAGGGCTACCAGTCGCGCTCGGGCCGACTCGACATAATGGTCGCGATGAATGCGCAAACTTACGTAAAAGACTTGGGCGACGTGTCGCCCGGCGGCTGGCTAATCTACGACTCAACCTGGCCGCGCAGTAAGCTCATCGATCGTGAAGACATTACGGTATTGGGTGTACCGCTATCACGGATGTGCAACGAAACTTTTGAAGGCGCTCGTGCGCGCATTCTGATGAAGAACATCGCGTATGTCGGCGTTGTCGCTGCGTTGTTGGAGATCGATCTCGACATTATCACTGCTTTGCTAGAAGAGACATTTGCTGACAAGTCACACCTGATCGAATCGAACATGCAGGCGATAAGGCTAGGTTATGATTATGCAATCGAAAATTTTATCTGCCCGCTGCCGAAAAAAGTTGCGGCGATGGACAAGACCAAAGGACATATCGTTATCGACGGCAATACGGCCGCGGGTCTCGGTTGCATGTACGCCGGCGCGACCGTCGGCGCATGGTATCCGATCACGCCATCCACATCGCTAATGGATGCATTTCGGAATTTCTGCGGGAAATACCGCGTTGAACCTAAGACCGGCAAACGCACCTATTGCATTATCCAGGCCGAAGATGAGCTCGCGGCGATTGGTATGGTTCTCGGCGCAAGCTGGAACGGTGCACGGTCATTCACACCAACCAGCGGCCCTGGCATTTCGCTCATGAACGAGTTCATCGGCTATGCTTATTACGCCGAGATTCCAGCGGTCATTTTCGACGTGCAGCGGACAGGTCCATCCACCGGCATGCCGACACGCACGCAGCAGTCGGACATTCTCAGCTGCGCATATGCGTCGCACGGTGATACAAGGCACGTATTGCTTTTTCCGGCCGACCCATACGAGTGTTTTCATATGGCCGTGCAGTCGTTCGACATTGCGGAGCGACTGCAAACGCCAGTGATGGTGTTGTCCGACCTGGACATTGGCATGAACGATTGGATGATTCCGGAGTTTGAATGGGATGAGTCCTACGTGCCCGATCGCGGCAAAATCTTAAGTGCCGATGATCTCGAACACATGGAGAATTTCTACCGTTATCTCGACGTGGACGGTGATGGCATTCCGTATCGCTCATTGCCGGGCGTTCATCCCAAGGGATCCTATTTCACGCGTGGATCGGGGCATACGAAACACGGCGGGTACACAGAGAACCCGGTGGACTATCAAGACGTTGTCGACCGCTTGCTGGTGAAGTGGGAAACGGCACGTAAAACACTGCCGAAACCGGACATCGAATATTCGAAATTCAACAAAGCGGGATTACTGACAATTGGTAGCGGTCACGCGGCTTGTGTCGAAGCGCTTGACCGGCTGCGTGAGCAGAACGTAAACCTCAACTACTGCCGCGCCAAGGCATTTCCGTTCAGTGACGAAATCCGACAATTCATCGAGGATCACGAAGTCATTTACGTCGTCGAGCAGAATCGTGATGCTCAGCTCCGTAGCCTTCTGATACTCGATATTGAGGCCGATCAGTCCAAGTTGATCTCGTTGCTGCACTATAACGGTGTGCCGATAAATGCCGGCTTTGTCGTTGACGGTGTGCTGGCAGAAATATCTAAGGGGCGTGCCGCATGACGTATATCGCTAAGCCAAAAGTCGCGCACCCGGGTTTGCCGCGGAATAAACTCGGCCTGACATCGCGTGATTACGAAGGTACGGTGTCAACACTGTGCGCAGGATGCGGACATGATTCGGTAACGACGGCCATTATCCAGGCTGTTTTTGAATTGAATATCGAGCCGCACAATTTGGCAAAGATGAGTGGCATCGGTTGCTCGTCGAAAACGCCGGCCTATTTTGTCAGTCAGTCACATGGTTTTAACGCGGTTCACGGACGCATGCCATCGGTGACAACTGGAGCCAACGCTGCAAATCGCGACCTGACGTACATCGGCGTCTCCGGCGATGGCGATTCATTGTCGATTGGTCTTGGTCAGTTCGTGCATGCGATCCGGCGCAATCTCAACATGTGTTACATCATTGAGAACAATGGCGTGTACGGGCTGACCAAAGGTCAGTTTTCCGCATCGGCGGACATTGGTAGCAAGCCAAAGAAAGGCATGGCGAACCAGCAAGAACCGATCGACTCGGTCAGTACCGCGCTGAGCCTCGGTGCCACGTATATCGCCCGAAGTTTTTCCGGTGACAAAGAACAACTCGTGCCGTTAATTCAGGGCGCGCTATTGCATGACGGATTCGCGCTGGTTGATGTCATCAGTCCGTGCGTTACGTTTAACGATCATGAAGGATCAACCAAGAGTTATGCGCACACGCGCCAGTTTTATCATCAAGTTGTGGATATGGATTACGTGCCGCCGGCGGAAGAATTAAAGGTGGCGTATGACGACGGCGAAGCGATGCCGGTCGAGCTGCACGACGGTAGCAAGATCGTGTTGCGCAAAATGGACAAACGCTATGATCCGACAAGTAGGGCATCCAGTTTCAAATACTTGCGCGATCACTTCAATAGAGGCGAGATCACAACTGGATTGCTGTATCTGGATGAGTCGCGCAAGGAAATGCATGATCTGATGGGAAACGTTGATACGCCGCTGGCACGCTTGCCACTCGAATCCTTACATCCCGGTGCGGACGAACTGCGAAAGATCCTGAAGCGTTACAGATAAACTCCTGCGAATATGCGATGACGAGCAACAGACGAGAAATTCTCAAAGCGGGTTTACTCGGTAGTGCCGTCGGTATGGTGGGCTTGCCGGCGTCAGCCGCGGCATCGAACGGGCGAGAGAGACGCCGCTCGATGAACCTCCTTGTGCTCGGCGGAACCGGTTTTATCGGCCCACACATGGTTCGAGAGGCATTGCGACGCGGACATAACGTCACGTTGTTCAACCGCGGACGCACGAACAATTCGTTGTTCCCGGATCTCGAGACCATAAAAGGTGACCGAGCCGGTGACCTCGAAGGGCTGCAGGGCCGGCGTTGGGATGTCGTGATCGACAATTCGGGATACATGCCACAGCACGTACGGCACTCGGCGCGCGTGCTATCTGACAATATCGGTCAGTATTTGTTTATCTCAACGATTTCGACTTATGCAAGCTATGCACAGCCAAACAATGAGGATTCTACGCTCGCGACGATTGACGATGTCCCCGAGGAGTTTAGTTGGCAAAACTACGGAGCGCTAAAGGTTCTGTGTGAACAGTGGGCGGCGGAGGAAGTTGGCGACGATCGATTTACCGTGCTTCGGCCGACGTACATATGCGGGCCGGGTGACCATACCGACCGCTTTACCTACTGGCCGGTTCGCACGCAAAAAGGTGGGGTCATGCTGTGGCCGGGTTCGGCAGCACATCCGCTACAGCTTATCGATGTCCGCGATCTGGCCAACTTTGTTGTCGACTGCGTCGAGCGCCGTACGCTTGGCACCTATAACACCGTGACGCCGATCGGCTCATATACGTTTGGCAACCTCCTCGAGGACTGTCAGGCGATCACATCGAGTACCGTCGAGCCCATCTGGATCGACGATGCGTTTCTAGCGGCCAACGACGTCGCCGTACCGATCTACCATCCAATTTCTGGCGAGTACGCGCATGTGTCGAGCATTAGCGGCGAACGCGCCCGGACCGCCGGACTCAGAAACCGGCCGATTCGGGAAACAATTCGCGACCTGATGGCTTGGTGGGATACGCTGGCCGACGAACGCATCGCCAATGCGCGCTTTGAAATGACGCCGGAGCGGGAGACCGAACTACTCGCGGCATGGACCGCGCAAGGCGTGTGAAAATAACCCGCACGCATCGTGCGGGTTATTTGACTGACCTTGTATTAATTCCAAAGTTGTTTCCACCAGGGCACGTTCTGCTCGGGTGTGTTGTTTGCGATCAGCGGAATTTTCGTCCGGATGTCATCGATATCCCAGCCCGTAAGGTTGGCAAGCTGCTGTGCTTCGCGTTCCTGACGCTTCTTGAGCTCAGCCTGATAGTTCGCATTATCGCAAGTGGATTCGCCCTTGAACGGATGCCGAATGACATAACGGCCCTGAAAGTTCTGCCGGTCGCCGGTTTCCTGGAACATTAAGTCTTCCGGGAAATGCTCGGCGTCATAGCGCACATGTAGACGAGTCACAAACACGTTCTGTGCCTGCTGCGGTGCTATCCGACCTTGCTGCGGTTTATTCCCGCCGACCCAGAAAACGCCCAGCTTACGTAATTGGTCGGCGGACAGCGGATCGGCCGCGCACGGGTCGCACCACGCCATGTCCCAGGCATACTCGAGAAATACGGCGCGCCGATCTTGCATTTCGACTTGTTTCTCGAACATCGAGCGATAGAATTCGCTGAATTCCGCTTGCACGAATTCCGGCACTTCGGTGTTGCTCGGGAGTTTGACGGTACGATAATTCGTGGTCTCGACGCGACCCGTTTTCGTTAGCGTATAAACGTAGAGTTCTTGCATGCCGTCAGCGTTCAAGGTGCCCAGCCGAATCGGCAACATGAACTTGTTGCTTTCAAATGCGATTTGGAGCGGGCGAAGGTAGGTGACGCCGGCTCTCTTTTGCTCTTCGAGATTCACTTTGGCGACGAAGAAGCGCATGTCCTGCTTCAAATAGCTGCCAACAACTTTGTTGGCGCCTTTTGGGATCTTGTAGCCGCTGTCGTTGAGCCAGCGGATCAATCCTTTGCTTTCCTTGCCGGACAGAATAAGTATGTCGTATTCGCCAACGGTATAACTTGCCTCGATAGTCACGCCGAGTGCGCGCGCACGGCGGTCCATTTCGGCGCTAGATCTAGGTTGCGCACCAGCAATCGAGAATTGCTCCATCACGTAGCGCTTACAAGGGTCGGGATCGAAGTACTCGACGAGTCTGGGCGCGGTGTAGGCATCCAGGTGGTCGATCAATCCTTTGTCGGCAACGTTGATCTGTTCTCGCTCGATAAAACTCGGGACTGGAATTACGACGGCAAAGTCTTTAACGTCGCCTTCGAAGTCGTTGGCCATCGTCAGCACCGTACGGTTGCCGTCACGAACGAGAACAACCTGCGACGCACGATTGAAAAGACTGGTATCGGCCTTCGCGACGTAAAAGCCGCAAAACGCCTGAGCTGTTTGCGCCAATGCAACAGTCACGGTGGCAGTTAGTACTAAAACGAGGGATCGCATCAAGATACTCCTTTGGAAAAGCCGGCCGGGTAGGACCAGTTGTAAGTCTCGCCGCGGCGCAGCATGTCGATCAGTGGCACGACAGGTGCACACACAATTAACGCAAGCACCGGGGCACTGGGCTCGTAAAGGACGAACTGGATAAATACGGCGACACCGGCGACCAGTGAGCCATAGATCACACGGCCCGAGCGTGTATTCGGCGTCGTCTTTGGGTCGGAAATCATGAAGAACGCGAAAATCAGCAGCGCGCCGTTTTGCAGCTGGTGTAGCGGAATCGCGAGCGGATCGCCGAGCCATAGCGCGCGCGCAAAGAGCAACGTGGCATATGTAAACAAGAACATGACGGTCGTCTCAGACCGTTTCGCGCGAGTTAGCACAACAAAGCCGAGGCAGGCGAGAGCAAATGCACCAATCGCAGCGCTACCCCATTGACCCGAAGATATCCACGCGTGGTCGCTCGCCAGCATCAGCGTAACGATTGCGAGGTTGGCTGGATTGAAGACGTGCTTACCGCGAATTCGAACCAGAAATTTACTACCGATCGCGATCGCGGCTGCCAGCGCTGCCAGCGTCACCATGTCGGTACGCAGTAGCAGCGTCAAAGACAAGGCCGTGATAAGCGGACTCAACGGGTCGAATTTTGGTAGGCCGGTCAGTTTCGTCGCCGCGAGTTGCACGACGAGTGCGGTAAATACGATGGCGATTGCGTTATAGGCACTAATGCCGAAGTCGAGCCCGACGACACCAAAAGTCACCAGCGAACTCAAGACTGCAATCTGGTAATAACGGGGATCGCGTAGATTGATGGCGGGTAAACGGATTGTCTGGGCAATAGCGTCCATGCCCGATACAAACGCAAACCCGAAATGATCGGGGTTAGGCAATTATCGCTGCTGCGGTGATTTAAGCTCTTGAGTGGCCGTGCCGTGATCCGCGCCGCATGTGCCGTTGACCCACACGGTGCGGCCGAACTCTGTGACGACCGCAACGACGGCGTTGTGCCATTGTTTTTAAGCCCATCGCGCAATCGCGCCCGAATACTCTATAATTATGGCAATAAAAACAATAAGATAGTTATATGCATCCGATTGCTGCGTGGCGTGCATCTGATCAGTGAAGACCAAAATTTTGTAACTAAAACTGGAGTAAGCACTGTGTCTGAAGAAATGATACCGATTTCAATGTTCATCGGAATAACTGTCGTCCTCGGGCTGTTTTTCTGGTTCCGACAGAAAAACCGGCATGACATGCAACAAACGATTCGATTGGCATTGGACAAGGGCCAAGAACTGAGCCCTGAACTGATTGACCGGCTCGGACAGCCGCGATCAGGGAAAAGTAAGGATCTGCGACTCGGGTTGATCTGGCTGGCGCTGGCAGTCGGCCTGGCGCTGTGTGGACTCGCGGTGCCAGACCCAAGTGGCCATGCCCTGCGCGGCTGCCTGGCAGGCGCAGCGTTTCCGTTGGCCATCGGCCTGGCGTATATGATCATGTACCGTTATGCGGAGCGTGACTGATTTCCGAGATCCGGACATCCCCCGACGCCGAGGATCACCACCTCGTCGCGCGCGTCGTATCGGCCAACGACACTGGTGCGTTCGGCGAGCTGATTCGCCGGCATCAGTCACAGGTCAGAAACTTTTTGCGAAAATTGACGGGCGATACCGTGGCTGCGGACGATCTGGCCCAGGACTGTTTTATGCATGCGTGGGAAAAGCTGCAAACGTATTCGGGGCGCGGATCGTTTATTGGCTGGTTGCTGAAAGTCGCCTATACGACCTTTCTGCAATCAAAACGAAAGTCAAAACGCTATGCTGAAATTCTCGAACAGGCAGGTCATGTCGCAGATGCGGAGTCGAGGAGTTACACTGTGCCGTCAGATGAAGTTTCTGATCTCGACAAGCTGCTTGCCGTTCTATCGGCAGACGAGCGCGCAATAATGGTGATGTCCTACGCCTGCGGATTGTCGCATCGCGAAATAAGCGAAGCTACAGACCAACCCGTGGGCACTATAAAGTCAATCATTTTTCGCGGCAAAGAAAAGATCAGGACGAGTTTTGAAATCAAAGATTATCAACATGGCTGACAAGATCAAAGACCCGGACGATCAGATGCTCGAAGCGCTATTTCGCTCCGAGCCAATCGCGGACGATGGGTTCAGTGTGCGCGTTGTGCGAAAAATCAGGCGACGCCTCTGGATTCGCCGACTAGCGCTGCCGATTGCTGCTGCTATTGGCGCAGCCGTCTCACTAAAACCGCTGAGCATGCTCACGACGATGCTTTTTGGTTTTGTAAAGTCGTTGCCAGTAGAAGTCGTCAGTGTATCGATGAGCTGGATTCCTCCAGTACCAATGATCGCACTCGGCGGCATATTGTTCGCGGCACTGATGTTCGGTCTGCGATTGCTCGAGGAATAAGCCGTACGATAATCGCCTGCCGGTCTACTATAGCTTGTGCCGATGTTAAAGCGTGATTGTCACAGCGCATGCGCTAAGTTACATTGCCGGCATGAATCTTCGCGATGAAGTCGAATCTCTACTACCAAACTGGGAGCGCTGGTATCCCAGTCTGTTTGATGCTGCGTACGATTTAGGAATCATCAAGGCCGAGGTTTGTGATCCCGATTCATTGCTGCTGACTCGCCGGCACCAGAAGGTGCGCCAGCGAGCCGAAGATGCGCATCGTGAGAAATGGGGCGGCAACGCACAGGAGTAAAACCGCCCAATTATGCCTTTTAATCCCGAAAATGTACGTTCGCAGTTCCCAGCGCTCAGCATTACTGATAACGGTAAGCCACGAATCTATTTGGATAACCCGGCCGGAACGCAGGTGCCGCAGATAGTTATTGATCGTATGGTCGACTGCCTGCTAAATGCCAATGCCAATCTTGGCGGTCATTTTAAGACATCCAAACTGGCCGATGCTGTTGTCGATGACGCGCATCGAGCCATGGCGGACTTTCTAAACGCGTCGTCGTCCGACGAAATTATTTTCGGCCAAAACATGACGACCATCACGTTGCACGTGTCGCGCTCGATCGGGAAAACGTTTTCATCGGGTGACGAAATTATTCTGACGCAGATGGATCACGACGCTAACGTGCATCCTTGGGTGCTTCTCGCGCGGGATCTGGACCTAAAAATTCGCTGGTTACCGTTCGATCGCGATACCTTCGAATTCGATCTTAGCGCGCTCGATGAATTGTTGAATGAACGAACCAAGCTGGTGTGTGTTGGCGGCGCAAGTAATCTGACCGGAACGATCAATGACATAACTGAGATATGCCGGCGTGCGCGTGCGGTTGGAGCAATGACGTACATCGATGCGGTGCAATCGGCGCCGCACGTCGTAACCGATGTGCAGGCCATCGGCTGCGATTTTCTGGTGCTATCGGCGTATAAGTTTTTCGGACCACATCAAGGCATTTTGTGGGGTCGTCGGGAAGTTCTGGAATCGCTGCAGCCGTACAAGGTTCGTCCTGCACCTGATGAACTGCCGTGGTGTTTTGAAACCGGAACTCAAAGTCACGAAGGCATGGCCGGAACCGCAGCAGCGGTTGACTATTTCGCGTGGATTGGCGAAACAATGGCTGAAGATTGGCTCGCAGCGCATGCGAATTTGAACGGACGACGAAAATATGTGCGCGCCGCGATGGATTGTCTGTTTGACTACGAGCGATCCTTGTCCGAACAGTTGCTCGCGGGCCTTCAGTCTTTACCTGGAATTACCATACAGGGCATCACGGGAAACGATGCACTAGATCGTCGTGTTCCAACGGTGGCGTTTACACACGCATCGGCAAGGCCCGCCAATATCGCGAAGCAACTGGCGGAGCGCGGAATATTTGTTTGGAGTGGACACAACTATGCCCTCGAAGCGGTGAAAAGCCTCGGCATACTCGACACCGGCGGCGCCGTTCGTGTTGGCCCGGTACATTACAATAATGCCAATGAAATCAATAAATTATTAGACTCCGTGGCCGATATCCTGGGCTAGCATTTGTGCCGCTGGCCGCGTGTCATTGCTCGTCTATAATGTATGCACCGGCATTGCCCGGTAAGAATAATCGAAAAACCTTAGGGGACAAAAATGAAAACATTTTTAATCGCCGTTTTGTCGGCGACCGTCGCGCTGGTGTCGGGAATTGCGTTTGCACAAGAAGAAGCCGAAGGCCCGCGGTTCTACCCGGTAGAAACCTTTACCTGCAATTACAATGAAGGCAAAGGTCCCGCCGATATGGAAAAGGCGATCGATGCCTGGAGCAAATTTTTGAATAAGAAAGAGGTAACGACCTATTGGGCCGCAACGGTGACACCGTACTACTTCGGTGCCGAAACTTTCGACATTGGTTGGCTCGGCGCGTGGACGAACGGTGAGGCTATGGGCGCCGGCACAGATATGTGGTTAAGCGAAGGCGGCGAGCACGCGGAAAAGTTTGCCGCTGCCGTTACCTGCGACACGCACTCAAACTTTGCGTCAACGGAGATAAAGGCACCGCCCGAAGGTCCGTCGCCGGACAACATCGTGATCACATTTAGCGATTGCAATGTTCATGACGGTAAGGCGTTTCCGGAGGTCTTGGAAGCTAGCAATGCGTGGGCTGAATACCAGGTCGAGGCAGGCTACGAGGGCGGCAGCTGGATGTTGTTCCCGGTTTTTGGTGGCGGTGGCGCCGAATTCGATTTCAAGATGGTCGAAAGTTTCGAAAACTACACGGTGCTTGGCCAATTCTACGATCTATACGGCAATGGCGGCGGCTACCAGAAACACGGTGAACTAATCGGCGAGCTGTATGAATGCGATGATGCGCGTGTCTATAACGCGACCATTCGACGTCGTATTCCGGCCCCGGCCGAGTAACGTTGATGAAGGCGCCGTTGCCTCACGAGGGTAACGGCTAAACAAAACGGCCTTGCGGCGGCGACTCGCCTAAAACAAAGGCCGCCTTGCGGCGGCGACTCGCCTAAAACAAAGGCCGCCTTGCGGCGGCGACTTACTTAAAACAAAGGCCGCCTTGCGGCGGCGACTTGCCTAAAACAAAGGCCGCCTTGCGGCGGCGACTTGCCTAAAACAAAGGCCGCCTTGCGGCGGCCTTTGGTGGTGAGATCGGTATCGGAAACGGTAGTCAGAGGATTTGGGAAGGTTTCTCCATCATCCGAATAAGACCGGCCGGCTCCTGCGATACCTTTTCAATCTCACTAGACATGGATCACCTCCTTTAAGTTGTTAGCCCGCGGCTCAGTATGTCGTGCGATCGGCAAAAATCAAGTAAAAATATCGACAAAAAACAGGAGTATGAAAGCAACACTTAATGCGCTATTCTAAACAGCTAGCCGCGCCGCAGACGCGCCCGCTCGCGGCCCGATAATCGCCGAAAAAGAACGATGAATGCAGTGACCGACGCTGAAATCGATGCGACTGCTTCCGGCGTTACGGCCGAACCTGTTAGCAGCTCCGAGCGCTTGATTAGCCTCGACGTGCTCCGCGGCGTTGCTGTACTCGGCATACTGGTCATGAACATCTATGCGTTCGCCATGCCGTTCATCGCCTACAGCAACCCGCTTGCCATGGGTGGGCTCGAGCCACTCAACATTGGAACGTGGTTTTTCACCCATATCCTGTTCGATCAAAAGTTCATGAGCATTTTCTCGATGCTGTTCGGTGCGGGAATGATCCTCATGGCGGAGCGTGCAGAGGAGCAGGGCGTACGCTTCGCTGGTATTTTGTACCGGCGACAGTTCTGGCTGCTCGTACTTGGTCTGATACACGCATACTTGATCTGGTTCGGCGACATTCTGTTTTTCTACGCCGTCGTCGGCATGATCATTTATGTCTTCCGAAAAAAATCGCCAATAACGCTGATTGTCATCGCGAGTCTGCTATTACCGGTCACATTATTGTTTTCATTCGCCGGCGGCACGTACATGCAAGATCTGAAAATCCGGGCGGAGGCGCTTCTGGTGCAGCAAGCGGCTGGCGAGACGCTCAGCGAGGCGGATCAGGCAACGATTGACGAATGGGCGGAGGAGCGCAGTTTTCTCGTACCGGGACAAGAAGAGCTCGAAAAAGAACTCATAGCTTACAGTGGTGGCTACGCCGATAACTTGGAACACCGCGTACCGTTCGTCTGGTCGTTTCAAATGGAGGGGCTTCCGTTTTTCATAGTGTGGCGCGTTGGCGGCATGATGCTGATAGGCATGGCGCTCATGAAGCTCGGTATCTTGAGCGCTAAAGAAAGTGTGCGCCTGTATCGCAATTTGATGATTGCGGGCTACACCGTGGGATTGCCACTGACAACATTCAGCGCCGTGAACGCGTATTGGCATGCGTTTGAGCCGCTTTATATGCTCAGGGTCGGCATGATTCCCAACTATATAGGTAGCATTTTCGTCGCGTTGGGCCATATCGGGCTGGTCATGCTAATCGTCAAAACCGGCGTTCTCAGGGTGCTGGTGGATCGCTTTGCGGCGGTAGGTCGAATGGCGCTGACCAACTATCTGATGCATTCGGTTGTCATGACGACGATTTTCTACGGCTATGGATTCGGGCTATACGGCACGGTCCCACGGTTTTGGCAAATGTGGTTCGCGGTCGGCCTGGTCGCGCTGCAGCTCGCTCTGAGCCCCTGGTGGCTGGCGCGCTATCGGTTTGGCCCTGCCGAGTGGCTGTGGCGCTCGCTCACCTACGGGCAGCGGCAGGCAATGCGTCGCAGGCAGTGAGGAGTGTCCACGCCGGTAACCACGACGACCGCCACGATATCGAGGCATTGCCACGATGACTTGGCCGTATTCGCGTGTATACTTTGGCAACAGCCAGCAGCAAATGACTGCGTTGAAAACAATCAAGAACAGAGAGTGAGAGAATAAATGGCGATTGCAGATCTCAAGAACGTATTGAAAATTTTCGGCGGCTCCGACATAAGTGAGGATGAGCAAAACGAGCTATACAAGGAAGTGCTGCTGATGACCCTTGCCAGGGCCGCGGATGCGGACATAAATATTCAATCGGCCGAGGTTAGTCGGATTCGTGAAATCCTCAAAGAACGCACCGGTGATGATTTTAGTGAGGCAGACGTGCGTGTCGCCGCACGTGCCGAATTGTATGCCGAAGCCAATCTGCGCAAGTACCTGGCCAGCGTGCAAAAGAAGCTGACGGACGAACACCGGGCCGGCACGATACAAGCTCTCGCCGATGTCATGCGCAGTGATCAGGACGTTAGCGTGCTCGAGGTCGACTTCTTTAATCGTACCGCCGTTGCCTTGGGCGTGACACCAGCACAGATCGCGGGTCTGAATGCCGGACGGGTTTCGGGCTGATAGCCCGGTCTACTCGTTAAACCTTAGTCATTTGACGATTGGCTCAAGCTTGCAGTGGATGCCCGCAAGTAGCGTCCACTGATAACGCTGCCGATTTCACGGTATACCACGAACAATCCCGATGCGATGATGACGATCGCGCCGATAACCACCCATCGGTCCGGCACTTCGTCCCAGATCAGGTAACCTGCGGCGGCACCACCAAGCAATGCCGTGTATTCGAAAGGGGCGAGTACCGCTGGCGACGCGCGACGATAGCCACCAATAATCCCGATCCATGCGATTACCGAGCATGAACCTGCGAGGATAAACAGCGTCCAGCCAGCGGCATCCGGCGCCACCCAGGCGCCATCAATAGAAAGCACGCCAGAGATCAGCAGCGGCCCTGCGATAACATATACTGATAACGAAAAACTGTTTTCCGTCTTGCCCAGATGGCGTGCAGTAATGGCTAGGCACGCATAGCAAAAAGCAGCGATGAGCACGGCGATCGAAGCCGGCGACAACAGTCCGGCGCCAGGACGCAAAACAATGAGAACGCCGCCAAAGCCAACGATGACAGCCAGCCAGCGGCGCCAGCCGACATGCTCACCAAGGAAGGGCACAGCGAGCGCCGTTACCATTAGCGGCGCTGTAAAACCAAGAGTCAAAGCGTTAACGAGCGGCATATGCGCAAGGCCAAAAAAGAAACCGAACATTGCGCCACTTGCAAACAACGTTCGCAGGACATGCCACTTCCAACGGGCCGTCGCGAGGCTTCGTAGACCGCCGAATTGCTTCGCTAACAAGAAAAATATCGTCAGTCCGGCGAGGCTGCGCAAAAAGACGAACTGCTCGAGAGAGTAGCTGGCCAATAGTGCCTTCGCACAAAGATCCAGACCAAGTCCGCCAGCAATGCCGAGTAACAGCCAGCCGATCGCTTTACCGACCGATTCGTCGTGACTTTCCTGAACCATAGATGAACACCGGGCGATGAATCGTGTCGGACGCGGCGCATGATGGCATGTTGCATCGATTCTGCCTACAAGTTCAGCTTCAATTCATGCGTCGAGGTATTAAATGGTTCCATCCACGATGGATAAGAAGGACGGGACTATGGAAACGACAACACGCTTTTCACGGTGGACGCGGTTCGCGGTGATAATCGCACTTGCAGGAATATCGGGGCTAGCTGTTGCGGCAGCCGATGCACCGGCCGTTGAGGATATGCGCGTTTCGGAAAGCGCTTTTTTCGCCGATGATGGTCGCGAACAGATCGCACCGAACAAGGTATCGACAAACACGCTGGAGCCGCTCCTGAAAAACGGCAAACGCAGCGACGGTACGCGTGGCAGTGAACAACGAAAATCGTCGTCGACAGAGTCGCGTACGCCAAACACGGATTTTTGGTTTTACACGGTCGACGTCGAATTATTTGCCGACGAGGATCGTGATGGTTATTACCACGGTATTGATTTGCTGTTTGATGCCGACACGTATTTTGCCCATGCCGAAGTCTTTGCTGTTGTATATTTGAGCCTTGACGGTGGCCCGTGGATCGAATATGCGGAAACCGAGACGTTCTCGATCTTCGGCGCGAGCAGTGATGACGAATATGTCATTGTTACTGAGTTGCTGGCCGGCTATCCGACAGGCAGTTATGACATATTGGTTGAGCTGTTCGACACCTGGGACGGTTCATTCGTCGCCGACTTCGGGCCCGAAAATACGTCGGAGCTTGCATTCTTGCCGCTTGAGGATTCTCAGCTCGATACGCCTGTAATCGCGTCGACGCCGATTGTCGTCAATCACGGGGGCGGAGGAGCCGCCGACTGGTTGAGCGTCATGGTCCTCGGACTTTTCGCGGTCGGTACGGTTGCTGTCAGGCGTCGGTACCGGTTGCAACCGGCTGCGGCGCCTGCGCTGTCGCATCGCGGGCGGTCCGCATAACTTTGCGGCCCCATGCGGCCAGATTATCGAAATACACGTACAGTGCCGGCACGACGAGCAGCGATACGACAGTCGAAAATGCTAGGCCACCGATGATTGCGCGGGCCATAGGGTAGTAGGGTGGCCCATCACCGCCGATCTGTGTCGTTCCGAGCGCTAGCGGCGTCAGCCCAACAATAGTCGTCGCGACGGTCATCAGAATCGGACGCAATCGATCACGCCCCGCCAAAATGATGGCATCACGACGCGCGAGACCATCCTGGCGCAGATTGTTAACGTGATCGACAAGCACGATGCCATTATTTACGACGACCCCAATAAGGATCATAATGCCAATCATCGCCATGAACGAGAATGTGGTACCGGTCGCGGCAAAGAACAGAAATACGCCGAAGATCGAAAACACGATCGACCCGAGGATGATTGAAAACGGCAGCAGCAGCGATTCGAATAGCGCCGCCATGACCAAAAAAATGCAAGCAACGCCAAGCATAATATTCTGCATCATCATTTCTTGAGTGTCGTCCTCACGATCGAAGCCGCGACCGAACTTCCAGCTATACCCCGGTGGCAGGTCGATCTGCGACATCAAACCTTCGACCGACGGTTTGACGTCATCAAGGCTTAACTCATCATCGAGCGTTGCCGACAAGATGACGGCGGTCTGTCGATCAGTACGACGAATAACATCCGGCGATCGACCGAGGTGAAATTTTGCGACGCTGCCGAGTGAAATCCGCCGGCCATCGGGTGTGTACAAAGACATATCGGAGAGTTGCTCAATACTTTGCCGGTCGTTATCACGAAAAGCGATCCTGACGGCAACTTCGCCCATGTCACCACGGAATTCACGAAGATTTTCGCCGCGCATCGCAATGCTGATCGACTGCGAAATACTGGCCGCCGTCATCCCGACCGCTGCCGCGCGGTCGCGATCGATCGTCACTCGAACCTCCATTTCGCCCGTTTCCGCATCACTGCGGACATCATCGAGTCCCTCTATCGTCGATAACGCGCGGGCAACCTCGACACCGAGTTCGTTCAGCAATTTAGTTGAGTCACCGCTGACCTGTAGCGAAAAGCCTTCACCGCCGCCTTCTTGTTCGAACTGAAAGCTTGGATTACCGATCGCAATCGTCGGTAAATCTTCTATGATCTTGTCGATTATTTCCTTGGTCGATAGTGTCGCATCGTCTTCGTTTGTTAGGAGCAGCGTCGATTCGGCGCGGCCTTGCTCGTAATAGCTGTAAACGGAGCGAATGTTGAACTCTTCCTGATGCGAATACAGGTAGTTTTCTATCGTGTCGACGGTCGCCTCGATGCGCTCGAGCGAGTGCTGACCCTCGATGTGATACGGCATGAACAAGCGCCGGCCGACGTCCTGCGGGAACATGTCGAATTTGACCAGTTTGGCTGCCATCGGCGTCACACCAATAACGCAGATCAGCGCGATGCCGAGCCCAGTCCACCACGGGTGACTCAGCTCCCAACTCAGGCCGGCCGTGTAGCGCCTCGTGAGCCGATCCATCAATGCGCCAGACTTCGGCTGTGGCGGAATCTGAACACGGGCTGCGAGCATCGGTACGAGCGTCTGCGCAATCAACAATGATGCCAGCAGCGCAACAATGATCGTGATGGCGACATGTGTCAGGAAAACAGCCATGTCCGACTTCGTGCCGAAAATGATCGGTGCGAATACGACGATCGTCGTTGCGGTGCCCGCGATGACAGCAAGCCCGACTTCCCTGACACCGGTAATCGTCGCTTGATACGGCTGTTCCCGGTTTTCAGCTCGATGCCGGAACACGCTCTCGGTTATTACGACAGCATTGTCGACGAGCATGCCGACCGCAAGCATCAGGCCCATCATCGACAAGATATTCAGCGACAGGCCAGCGAAATAAAGTGCGCCGAGCGTGATCAATAAAGAGAACGGTACCGCCGAGATGACGATAAGCGTGGTCGTTACCTGACGCAGGAACAAATACAGGACGACAATAGCAAGTAGTCCGCCGACGAGCCCCGCATTGAGCAGGTCGGACAAGGAATCACGCACCGCGTCGCCCTGATTGTCCAGCGGGAAAATATTGATGCCCTGCATTTGTGGCAGACGGCTGACTTCGTCGACCTCGGCGACGACGCGATCGGTAACGTCAACCAAATTCGAGCCCGTGGTCTTATTAATTTGTACACCGATAGCGTATTTTTGGTCCAGATGGCGGCCATAGTTGCGGTCGGGTGTCCGCATCTCGACATCGGCGATGTCGCCAAGGCGCAAGCCGTCGGGATTGACCGCGAGATTTCGAATTTCCTCGACTGACGAGAATTCACCGCGAGGGCGGACACTGAGTCGCTGGTCGCCCGTTGTCAGTCGTCCGGCACTAACCGCGAAATTGCTGCTAATAAGCATGTCGCGCAGTGATGCAATATCGACGCCGTAAGCGGCAAGTGCGTCGGCTCGCAGCAGTATTCGGATTTCACGCGGATCGACGCCGTGCAGTTCGACGCGTGATACGCCCTCAAGCCTTTCCAATCGACGCTTGAGTAGGCGATCGAGTAAATCATAGTTGTTAGACAGGTCACGTTCGCTGGAGATTCGCAACTGCAGAACGGGTTGGTCACCGAGCGAGCCGGTGAACACGAATACCCGCCTGATATCGTCGGGCAGCTGATGACGTATCCCGTCAACCTTCGAGCGTGCCTCGATTCCTTTCGCGCCCATGTTCTGATCCCAGTCGAACTGCAGGAATATCTGTGACTGGCCCTCATCAGAACTCGAGAACATGGTTTCGACACCGGACAGCGTCGCCAGCGCTTCTTCGACAGGCCGAGTAATTAAGCGTTCGATTTCTTCCGGTGTGGATCCCTCGTACGGAATTTGAATAAAGATTCCTGGAAATTCGATATCGGGAAATTTTTCCAGCGGCAAGAGGCGCGAGGCGATCAATCCGACCATCGCCAAAGCGACAAAAACAACAACGGTCGTAACCGGGCGATGAAGCGCTATCTCGGTGTGCTTCATGCGCCTGTGCCCGTTGCCGCCGCCGCCGCTACGGTCACTGGCCAGCGTTTGCGGTCGAGCAATGAGTACACGACGGGGATTACGACGAGCGTTAGCAGCGTCGATACTAATAGGCCACCGATGACGGTAATGGCCATCGGTGCGCGCACTTCCGCGCCCTCGCCGAAGCCGAGCGCCATCGGTAACAGTCCGAGCGCTGTCGTCAATGAGGTCATCAGAATCGGTCGTAGGCGTGCCGTTCCGGCCTCCATAATGGCATCAATGCGCTCGATACCTTGCGACCTAAGCTGGTTAATCAGGTCGACCAGCACGATTGCATTATTGACAACGATGCCGGCTAACATGATGACGCCGATCAGTGCCACGATATTGATCGTCGTTCCGGTCAAAAACAGTGCGAGTACCGCGCCGACCAAAGCCAGCGGAATCGTAAACAGAATGACGAAAGGATGGACCAGCGATTCGAATTGCGATGCCATGACGAGATAGACAAGGAATATGGCGAGCGCAAGTGCGAACTGCATTGAGCGGAAGGAATCCTGCATTTCTTCGCTCTGACCCGAGACCATCGCAGTAATGCCCTCCGGCATCGGTGTTTGCTGAACAATACGGCCAGCTTCAGCTGCGGCCGCGCCGAGATCGCCATACGCGAAGTTCGCCGAGATGATCGCGACACGCTCCTGCGCAACGCGCCTGATTTCGGCCGGGCCCTCAGAGATTCTCACATCCGCGACGGCTTCGAGCGTGACAGGCCGACTGGAAGCGGGATTAACGATCAGACGGCGAATCTCGTCGATACTCGACTGGCGCGTGTCTACGCTACGCACAAGCACATCAATTTTCTTGTCGCGCCAGGTGTAGCGTGTCGCAAGTTCGCCGCGTACGTTTGCAACGACGCGATCGGCAATGTCACGCACTGCCATGCCGAGTTTTGCGGCACGCTCCTGGTCGAACACAATCTGAATTTCCGGATTGCCGCGTTCGACGGTCGTCTTGATATCGGCGAAACGATCGGACGCTGACATCGCTTGTTCGATAGATCGCCCTACCTCCGCAATACTATCGAGATCGTAGCCGGAGATTTCGATTTGCAGCGGGCTCGCAAATGTCATCAACGAAGGCCGTGAGAACTCGTATTGCACACCTGGTATGCGGGCGAGTTCCTTTCGCATCGCATCCATCGTTGCCGATTCTTGCTCGCGCCCTGCGCCGCTCGTAAGGGCAATGCTCAAAGTCCCGGTGTTATCGCCGGCGTCGACGGGATTCGCGTCTAAGCGATTACCGGTCCCAGCGACCGAGAAATCGAGGGCGACGGCATCAATATCATGCGTTGCGCGTTGCGCTGCCTGGATCGCGCGATCGGTTTCACTGAGTGGGGCGCCCGGTGACAGTCTTAGGTCGACGTTAAATTCACCTTGCGAAAGTTGCGGTATCAGCTCCGTCCCAAGCCGCGGCAACAGCGACATCGTTGCCAAGAAGATCGCTGCGCTTGCAAAGATGATGGCCAAGCGATGATGCAATGACCAACGTAAGATTCCCGGGTATATTTCCGCCGCCAATCTGTGCAGGCGTTGAAACAACCAAGTCGGGGGCCACAGCAGCGCCCAGAACAGCCAACGGATGCCTACAAAAACAACGCCGAAGACGCGCACAACTTTCGCGACCCCGCGCGTGAACCAGCCGGCCGGTGAATTCTCGTTGGCTGTGCTGTAGCGGCTGCCGGTACCCAGCGCCGCTAGCATCGGAATTAGCGTAAGCGCGACAATCAGTGAAAATGCGAGCGCGAATGTGACGGTCAAGGCCTGGTCGCGGAATAGTTGTCCCGCAATGCCGGAGATAAAAACCATCGGAAAGAACACAGCAATCGTCGTCAGCGTTGCCGCAAACACGGCCGACGCGACCTCGGCCGTACCGTTCTGAGCCGCCTCGAGAATTCCCTCTCCCTGTTCTCTTTTGCGCACAATATTTTCAAGTACGACGATCGAATTATCCACGAGCATGCCAACAGCTAGCGCGATACCGCCGAGTGACATGATATTTAACGAGACGCCGTTCAGATACATCAACAGGAACGTGCCGATAACCGATACAGGGATCGCGATACCGACGATCGTTGTCGCCCGAGCGTCGCGTAGAAAACCGTACAATACGATGATTGCGATAATGCCACCGAGTATTGCGGCGTTGCGGACGTCGTTTACGGCGCCAGAAATAAAGCGCGACTGATCGTAGATTTTTTCCAGCTCGATATTGTCAGGTAGCGATTCGCGGACCCGCTCCAGGCGCTGCTCGAGTCGATTGGCCACCTGCACCGTGTTCGCATCACCCTCCTTGTAAACGGCGAGCTCGACTGACTCCCGCCCTTTGACCCGAGTGATTGCTTCGCGCTCCTTATAGCCGCGTTCGACTGTAGCGACATCCCGAAGATAAACGGGCCGGTCAGAGACGTAGGCAACAATCGAATCGGCAAATTCCTCGACGGACTGAAACTCGTTCAAGGTCCTGACTAAGAACCGCTGGTCACCTTCTTCAAGTCGCCCGCCGGACAGATTGACATTCTCGGCTCGGATCCGGCCTGCAATCTCCCGAATGCTGAGACCAAGCTGCGATAATTTTTGTTGGTCAACCTGGATTTGAATTTCGTCTTCCAGGCCACCACTGACTTTGACGGCGGCCGTTCCGTCTTCAGCTTCGAGTTCGTTCTTAATGCGATCTTCGGCGAGTCGTCGCAGCGCTTTCAGCTGTGCCTCGCCAGCTTTTCCGCCGATCGCGGTCTCTTCATCGTATAAAAGTCCGAGGCGCATGATCGGTTCCGACGACGGATCGAAGCGCAACAGCAACGGTCGCGCCGCTTCCAGCGGCAAGAACAGCACGTCGAGTTTTTCGCGTACTTCGACCCCGGCGATATCCATATCGGTGCCCCAAGCGAATTCAAGGGTTACATCGGATTGGCCGGAACGTGATACCGAGCGCACCAGACGGACATTACGAATGACACCGACGGCTTCTTCAATCGGTTTCGTCAGCAGGCTTTCGATTTCTATCGGCGCGGCGCCGGTCAGTTCGGTACGGACGGTTAGCGTTGGATAGGAAATATCGGGCAGCAAATTGAGGTTCAGGCGCGCCAGCGACACCATGCCGAACAGCCCGATAGCGACCGTGAACATCACGATCGTCACGCGACGCTCAGTGGCTATTTCAATCAGGCGACGCATCGTTCTCGTCCTCCGTCGAATCCGAGCTGTCTGCAAAACTTGTCGCTTCAGCTTCAGGTGCATTGATAACGTCGACTTCGGCGTCCGACTTAAGCCCGAGCTGGCCCACGATGATGATGTTTTCGTCGTCACCGATTCCGCTGATGATTTCGATCATGCCGCGATCGCCATAGCCGGTATCGACGTCTTTGCGAATGGCTTTGCCATCTTCGACGACAAACACGCTTGACTGCCCGAGATCCTCGACTAGCGCGCTGCGCGGTACTTGCAACGCGTTTTGATGCACGTCATAGACGACGCCGATACGCGCGAACATGCCGGGCTTAATACTTCGCGACTCATCGAATATCTCAATCGCAATCTTGAACGTGCCCGTCGCTGGGTCGACGATCGGGCTGACCCGCGTAACCGTTGCCTGTATTGGTGGGCCCGGCAATGCATCGATATCAATGCCAACCGTTTGACCGGCGGTGATATTGCTGAACTCCCGCTCAGGTATATGCAGATACGCCACAAGCGGATCGAAGCCGGTTACGCGAAAAACCGGATCGTTGACGGACAGTGTGTTGCCAAGTTTTATGTAGCGTTCGGAAATGACGCCATCGATCGGCGCTCGAATTTGTGTGTAATCTAGCTCGAGGCTAGCAAGGTTGTGCGTCGCCTCAAGCGCCTCCATTTCATATTTTATTTTTTCGAAATCGCCTTCGCTTATCAGATTGTTTTTGCTTAGGTCAACGTTGCGCTCGTAATCGCGCTTGAGTTTGTTCAGTCGAGCGCTGGTTTCATTGAGCTCAAGCCGCAGTCGATCGCCATCCAATTGCGCGAGTACCTGACCCTTTTTAACGTCATCGCCTTCTTCAACCAAGATAGCGCGCACTTCGCCGGCAACTTTGGCTATGACGTCGGCCTCAGCATAGGCTTCAATAGGTGCGGTGCCGGTGTATACCGCATAAATGTCGCCGCGTGACGGTTTGTTGATCTCGACCGGTACTGGAGGAGTTTCTTCGTCATTGTCTTCGTCGCCATCATCCGCGGCGTCATTCTGCTGACCACAGGCAACGAGCAGCAGCAAAAGGACAAGCGCCATTGGGCTGCTTCGAGTTCGCGTCATTCAGATTTCCCCTATGCCATCGAACCGACTGTGATTTCGCGGTTTTAGTATGGCGATAATTACGGCGTCAGTATTTTAGCCGGCGAAATTGTCCGCGTCGTCAAGCCGTGCCAGTACTTTGCTGCCATCACGAAGTGCCGTCTGGCCGACGACTACGATTTGGTCATTGTCATCGAGGCCATCGAGGACCTCTACGCGCTCATTCGAAACAATACCAATTTCGATCCGGCGACGTGACACCTCACCGTCGGTGACGACGTACACCGAGGTCTCATCGTCCTCCTCGATTAGCGAGATTGCCGGTACCGTCAATGCTGCGGCGTGCTTCTCATAGGCGATACTGAAACGAGCGAACATACCCGGCGCCAACTTGCCTTCACTATTGTCGATAAATGCCGTCGCTCGAAACGTGCCATTGCGCATGTCAATCGTTGGGCTGATTCGCAGGATTTCGGCGGGGAATGTCTCCGCTGGCATCGAATCGACCTGCAAGGTCGCCGCATGACCGGCGGCAAATTTGCTGAGTTCGGTTTGCGGAATTTGCAAATAGGCGACGAGCTGGCCGGTGTCGGTGATTCGGAAAGTTTCTTCGTCGATCATGATGTTTTGGCCAAGCTTGACGCTTCTGTCGGATACATAGCCCGCAATCGTCGCACGGATGTTCGAGTATCCGTAGTTGAGCTTCTTAAGTTTATAGTTCGCATTGAGCGCATCGACGTCGTAGCGGAGGCCTTCAAACATGGCCTCGCTGACGAGTCCGCGTTTGTTCAAATCCAGGTAGCGTTCATATTCGCCTCGCGCCTTCTCGAGATCCGCTTTGGCTGCGAGCATCTCCAGGCGCAGGCGTTCGCCATCAAGGCGGGCTAGGACCTGACCCTCACTAACCCAGTCACCTTCCTCGACCAGCAGCTCGACGATCTCACCGGCAACTCGCGCGAGTACCGGGGCGTCACCCTCGGATCCGATCGTTGTGGTCGCGTCATAGGTCGCATAGATATCGGCGCGTTGCGGCAAGGCCACCTCGACCGGGACTGGCGTGCTGGTCGTACCCTGTTCATTGACGCTGGCTTCGCCAACGCCACAGCCAGCAAGGCCTAGAGCCGCGCTAGCCGCCAGAATCGATACGCATAGTCTTAGATTTGTCATTGGACACTCGTTGCCGTCGTTTCTTTGGTGTTATAGTGGAGTATAACACTAATTCAGTATAACGCAACACATCCGGATATATCGACCAATGCTCGCATCGGTAGTTCACGCTGCCAAGAGCCCCAAGCCCCAGCAATGTCCTAGTTGCTGCGTATCTGTTAGATGCCGTAACTCAGCGTTTGGATGCAGCGGTTGTCTTTCTTTAGCCGAGGGCAGCTTCGACCGGCGGCGTATCAGGCTTGTTGCGCTGACGCCTGAGGGCAAGACGCTCGGAGATATTGGCCTGGATGAGCAGCAAGCTTGGTGTCAGCACCAGCGTCAGTATCGTCGCAAACGCAAGGCCGCCAGCAACGGAGCCAGCGAGCTGTGTCCACCACTGCGAACTAGGCGCGCCGATGGATACCTCCCGGTCGATCAAATTGATGTTGATGCCAAGAACCATCGGCAATAGGCCGATAATTGTCGTAACCGTGGTCAGCAAAACAGGACGAAGGCGAATCGCGCATGTGCGCAAGACGGCATTGTAAGCGGCGGCACCGCGAGCACGTAACACGTTATACGTGTCGATAAACACAATATTGTTGTTTACGACGATGCCGGCCAGCGTGATGACGCCTACACTCGACATGATTATCCCAAATGGCCTGTCCATGATCAGATGGCCCAGCATGACGCCGCCCGTTGAGAAGCCCACGGCGGTCAGAATAAGCAGCGCTTGATAAACGCTGTTGAACTGCGTGACTAAGATGATCGCCATCATTGCGAGTGCGACTAGCATTGCCTGAACCAGAAACTCCTGGTCTTCTTGCTGGTCCTCAATAGTGCCGCGGAATTCCATGCTAACGGCGGGATCGATGTCGAGCGTTGGCGCCAACGCCTGCAATTCGGCGATCACATCGGTCGGCAGGTACGCCGGTAACACGTCGGCCTGAAGCGTAATGGTTCGTTTTCGGTCGGTGCGATTGATCGTGCTAACTTTTTGTGCAGGTTCGCGAGTCACAAACGTACTGATCGGCACCAGACCACCGTCTGTCGGAATTCGTAATTCGTCGATTTGTGCGAGCGTACGGCTATCGCTCGGATAACGAACCCGAATATCGATCTCATCATCGCTATCGTCCGGCCGATACTCGCCGAGTTTGATGCCATTGGTTACCAGCTGCACCATCGCGCCTACCATCGCGACATCAGCGCCAAATCGAGCGGCTTCAGCACGGTCAACGCGCACCTGCCATTCGATGCCGGGCAACGGCAGACTGTCTTCGATGTTGATTATGGCCTCGTGTTCTTCAAGTACATTACGAACGTAGGACACGGTTGGATAGAGCAGACTGTAGTTACGCGACGAGAATTCAATATATATGGGCTTACCCTGCGGCGGACCGGGATCCGGCTTACGCGTTTCCACGACAACACCGACAAGGTCGGCGGTGTTGTCTCGAATTTCGCCAAGAATCTCGTCGGCCGTTCGTCGTTCGTCCCAATCGACATAGTTTAATGTCAGCGAGCCGATTAAGTCTTCGGCGCCCTGATCACTGCTACCCGTCTTCGCATACAGGTATTTGATCTCCGGCATGCCGAGTACACGCTGTTCGATCTGACGAACGAACCTATCCTTCTCGTCGATCGACAAATCGCCACGCGCACGAATGTCGACGGTACCGAACGGTTGTTCGACGTCCGGAAAATATTCGGTGCCGCGACCGAAGCCGATAAATGCAGCGTAAATCGCCAACAACAAGCCCGATACGACGGCGACGTTTATCCAAGGACGCTGCAATGACCGTTGTAGAAAACGAACATAGACGCCGGTAAATCCGGTCACGGTATCGAGATCGCCGGTTTCAGCCGCCGCAAGATTGCGTCGCGCCTCGGCATTGTCCGCGCCGGTTCTGCCAAAGAGCGACCCCAGCGTTGGCACAAACAGCAGCGCCATAACCAAGGAAGCGGATAGCACCGCGATCAGCGTGATCGGCAAATACTTCATGAATTCACCCGATATGCCGGGCCAAAGCGCGAGCGGCACGAACGCCGCAAGCGTCGTACATGTCGACGCGATGATTGGCCAGGCCATGCGGATCGCGGCGCGCTGATAGGCGTCGAGTCGAGATTCGCCCTCGGCCATGCGTCGATCGGCCATTTCGGTAACGACAATGGCGCCGTCGACCAACATGCCGACAGCCATGATTAGTGCGAACAACACCATCATGTTGATCGTTACGCCAAATGCGCCGATCAACAATATGCCCATCAAAAAGCTGCCAGGAATCGCTACTCCGACCAGCAATGCTGCACGGATACCGAGTATTCCAATGATGACGATAAAGACGAGCATCACGGCGATCAATACGCTGTTTTGTAATTCCGACAACATGTCATTAACGTCTTTTGACTTGTCACGCGACGCGACGATTTCTATCTCTGGAGGCCAATACCGTCGTTCGTTGTCCAGGACTGAGTTAACTTCAGCGATCGTGTCGATAACATTTGCGCCGGAACGTTGAATAACTTCAATCGCAAGGGCGGGCGTGCCGTTTAACCGGGCGAAACTTTCAGCATCCTTATAAGTGCGTCGGACCTGTGCAATGTCCTTGAAGTGCACAATGCGATCGCCGACTGCCTTGATCGGCATATTCAAGACGTCCTCGGCGGTCTCAACGACACCCGGCACTTTGACGGGAAAGCGCCCCTCGTCCGATTCCAAGGATCCGGCGGCGACCAATCGATTATTGAGACTGATAAACCGGATTATCTGTGCCTGGTCGAGACCGTAACTTTCCATCGCCAAAGGGTCGACGACGACTTCCATCAATTCTTCGCGAACACCGACCAGGTTAACTTCAAGGACACCGTTCAAGCCTTCGATCTTTTCCTTGAGATCTTTGGCTATCGTCGTCAACGTGCGCTCGGAGACGTTGCCGGCCAAATTTAGGACAAGCATGGGATCGAAGCGCGAAATTTTCACTTCGTTGACTGTCGGTTCGTCAGCCTCGCTGGGAATTTCCGCTTTTGCTTTGTCGACCTTTTCGCGAACGTCTTGCAACGCCACGTTGGTATCGATACCAGCGTCGAATTCGACCAGCACGTTGGCACCACCTTCATACGCCGTCGAAGTCATCTCTTTGATGCCTTCGATTGAGCGCAATTCCTGCTCCATTGGTCGTACCAATAGACGCTCCGAGTCTTCCGGAGAGACTCCCTCGAACTGAATACTTACGTAGATGTTAGGAATTTCGATGTCGGGCTCGGCTTCCTTAGGAATGGTCATATATGCGTACAAGCCGGCGATCAGCACCGTGACGAGCGCCAGCAATACCGTTCGAGATCGGGACATTGCCGATTCAATAACCCGCATTACATTCAGTCTCCGTTGGACTGGATAGCTACTGCCGTGTCGACATCACTTTCCGGAACAGCATTGACGATTGCGCCGCTTGGGACGAAACCCTGGCCGACGGTGATGATCGTTGCTGATTTTGGTAGCCCGGCAATCCAGACGCCTTCACTGGTCGACAGCGCAATGTCGGCAGCGACAAATTCGACAGCACCATCCGTGTTAATAATCTTGATCCCGACATTGCCAGCGTCATCGAGCGTCAGCAGTGCCGGTGACATACGATGCGCAAGCACTGTCTCCGCTGGAATACGTAGTTCGGCTGTACCACCGGCGCGCAGCGTGCCGTCACTGTTGTCAATCTCGAGTTCGACCAAAAACGTACGCGTCGATTCGTCGGCGACCGGGGCAACATAACGAATTTGTCCATACACGGTTTCGCCAGTTGCAAGGCGCGCCTCGGCCTGGTCGTCAATTTGTACGTAATGCGCATCGAATTCGGAAAGATTTGCGGAGACAATCATTGTTCTATTGTCCACAAAGGTTGCGATCGGATCGCCAAGTTTGACGAAGTCGCCCTGCTCGACAATCCGAGCCTGCAGCGCCCCGTTGAACGGTGCGCGAATCGTCATGTACTTGAGATCGAGTTCGGCGCGCGTCACTTCGGTCTTCGCGGCTTCGAGCGCGGCAAGGGCTTCGTGCAATTGAGCTTCCGAGACGTAGCTGGATGTCTTGAGCTTCTCGCGCGCATCAAATTCGACTTCACGCTGCTTTAGCGTCGCTTGCGCTTGGGCGAGACGAGCGTGCCGATCGCGGGCATCCAATCGAACGACAACACTGCCACGATTGACGTTGCTGCCACGATCCGCACCGATAAATTCGACGCGGCCGTCAGTTTCGGCGGCCAGCTGTACGATACGTGATGGCGCCGTTTGGCCGTTAACGACAATCGTTCGTTGTATTTCCTCAGCGTTTTGAGTTCGAACGCGCACGCTGCTTCGCGGACGTTCCTTTGTCCGCGCCGTTGATTCCTGTTCCGCTTCCGTCGCATCATTAAAAACCTGCCCGGACAGCAACCACAGTCCGATAATCGCTGCACTGGCGGCCGATATGAACCATGAACGGTGTTGCTGGAGTTTGGCCAATTCCATTTCAATTATCCCGTAAGTCTTTGCGGTTCTGGTGTCAGCCCGCAGCAATCTTTTTCGAACACTCTTTGCTCGAAAGTAATTCCCTGTTTTCCTCTATATATTTTCTCATCGCCTGCATGACAGCCGTGCCGCAACCACAGACGAAACGCATGCCGGGCGTCGCGCTCTGCTGGCAAGACGTTTCAAATTCTTTAATCAAAGACAGATTGTGATCGATATCGTCAATACGACTAGCCATCACCGTGTCGATTTGTTCGGCCGTCATCAAATGAGCGAAACACATCGTCGCGAGAAACTCCGAGCGCACCTTGTGGCTCGGGTCTGGCTTTCTTAATGCTTCGTGCAGGTGTTCGCGACCTTCGCCGGTAATTCGATAGACTTTGCGGTCCGGCTTTCCTTCCTGTGGAATTTCCTGACACTGAACGAGCCCGTCTTTGGCGAGCGCGGACAATGCCGGGTATATGGATCCATAACCGGCGGCGAAGAAGTGCGCGAATGAGGATTCGAATTGCTTCTTGAGGTCATAACCTGACGCCTCCCCATCGGTCAGCATTCCCAGGCATACAGTCTTTACATCCATAAATCACACGTCCGGCGGCGACACCGCATATATCGGGGCGATGCATACTATCACTTCGATATATAAAGTCCACAATAGTTCTGTATGTGATTGTTTCGGGACCACAAACGGCCGCAAAACAATCACTTATAGAGCTTTTTTGGGATTTTCGGCTGCGCTAGCGCCGCGAATAGTCGTTTTTCGGCGGGCCGACGCGCTTATTTTGGCCGCTGGTGACCTGCTTAGTTGAAATACTGCGCCATAAAAGGCGTCAGCAATCGATCCTCGGGATCTAACTGTCGTCTGATCCGACGAAAGAATTCGAGCCGTTCGGCGAAAACCTGCTTTGCGTAATCGGCGCGGAGTGATCGGGTCTGACTGAAGATCGGGACACCGGCCCAGTTCTCGGCGAAGTCTGCAAGATCAATGGCGAAATCTTCCCAGCCCTTCCTCTGCATCGACGTTGTCTGCAATGCAATCATCGGTTCGTCGAACGCCGGTGACAGCGCGGCCGACGAATCCTTGCAGACTCGATATCCTATCGCTGGAAGGTCGCAGCGATAGTGGGTTCGCTCATAGGTCTCGCGACAAAATTTCTGATAAGCCTTCAGTACGAAGGAAAAATCGGTGGCCGGAAAACACCAGGTTGAGTACAGAACGCGACGCGCACGACTCGCTGTCCGACTCTGCGCGCTCGCGTTACTACCTGAGCGTACAAATCGACTATTAATGATTCCCTGTGTGGCTTCGGTAACACTATCGATAAGGCGGTAACGAACTGATTGAATCGGCAGCAGAATGTTCAGCGACTTGCAGACATGTGGCATGACCGTGCTTTCACCCCAGTCCTTGATTCTCCATGGCGTGTTGTAGGCGTTGCCAGCATCGGCTGCGTAACGTCGGAGATCGAGATAGACGCGATCGCGGTATGGCATCATACAAAATCGAATACCGACTTCGTTGTTCGTTAATGTGTCGACGATCGAACTAAATTCATCGATCCGAAGTCGGCGATGGGTTGCCGAAAACGTTGCGATCGGCTGCACTTTTAGTGTCGCTTCCACGATGACGCCAAGTAGGCCATAGCTGGCGCGCATTGCACCAAGCAATTTTGGCTGTTTATTGTCTACAGTCATCGGTTGACCTGCGCCCGACACCATCTTTACGCTTATCACGTGGCTGGCTAGCGATCCAGATTCGTTGCCGATTCCTGCCCCCAAACTCGGAGCGGCGATTGCGCCGCCCAAAGTCCGTCCCATCATGTCGTGATTGCCGATAAGCTGAAGCCTCTGTTCGGCGAGCGCCTCGGCTAGCGCATAGAGCCGGATTCCAGCTTGTGCTGTCACGGTGAGATTTTCGGGATCGATGTGCAGGATTCGGTCTAGCTCGGTCATTCGAACGACTGTTCCGGCAGCGCTTTGATTGCAGTCCGTTGCGGCAGTTGCCGCGCCCTGTGGCCGGACAGGGACAGCGACATTCGCGTCGCGGTCCATCACGCGAAGCAATTTCTTAATTGTATTTACAGAGATTTCGGCGGGTTCGGCGGGGCGCTGGGCGCCAAAACGGCCAGTATTTTTCATACGGGCTGAGTTCATTCTCGTCTCCGGTAACCCCGCTGTCGTAGGCAAAAACCTCGTCGGTCAAGACCCGTCGATCGGTGGCTTTGCGGCCCTGCCTTTCGACAGGTGTGCCGTTATCTAACGATTGGACATCGTTGCACGCGGTGCTGAAATCTGTCAATGAAATACGGCCGCTTACGGCAACAATTTTGGTTATTGTCAAATGCCGGAGAAATCTGTGAGATGCTGACCGGGTGGGAATGCTAAGTTCACTGGTTGGTGCGCGCCTACCGTCGCGTTATCACAGGTTTTTCAAACTGCCAGAGCGTAGTGAATCCAATGCCGTCGTCGATACCGCCGACACGCGTCTTGGAAAACTCGCCGGCGATTGGTTACAGCGTCGTCAATGCGAGAATGGCGTGCACCGATTGAATGTCGGTTCCGAAGCACTAATTATTCGTTTGCAGTTGATCGAGCTTGCGGATTCAACCATCGACATCCAAAGCTACCTGGTACGCGACGACCTGAGCGGCAACCTCGTCGTAATGGCGCTGATCAATGCCGCAAACCGCGGCGTTCGTGTGCGCTTGTTGATGGATGATGCGCTGACACAGCCCGTTGATCCTGGTTTGCTTGCACTCGGCCGGCACGAAAAAATCGAAGTGCGGGTATTCAATCCGTTTCCACGGCAACGATCCCGCTTTGTGAGCTTCATCGCAAACTTCAACCTGTTGAACCGGCGTATGCACAACAAGTCGTTCACCGTCGATAGCCAATTCACGATTGTCGGCGGCCGAAATTTGGCCGATGAGTATTTTCAATCCAGTCTGTTGAACGAATTTCTCGATGAAGACCTGCTTGCCATCGGCAATGTCGTTAGCGATGTGTCGATAGGATTCGATGAATACTGGAACACGAAAGAGTCGATTCCGATCGAGTTTCTTGGCAGACCACAGGCGATACCGTCGATCGAAGAAATGATGGACGAAGGTGTGCGATTTATCGAGCATCATTCGGAAGGTCGCTCGATTCACGATGTGGAATCGCAAAAGAAATTGGAACTCGGCGAAGGTGGTTTGAAACTGGTCCCGGCCGATGCCGAACTCGTGCTCGATCATCCGGACAAAGTGCGTGGTTTGGTAAGGCAGCAAGTCGGAGAAACGACAGATCATTTGCGCAAGATGGCCGCAGAGGCAGTTTCGGAACTGATCGTTGTTTCGCCCTACTTCGTGCCGTTACGACAAGGTGTTGAACTGTTTGCCTCACTGGTCCAACGAGGCGTGCGTGTGGTGATTGTCACAAACTCTCTCGCATCGACGAATCACTCCAGTGTTCATGCTGTCTATGCGCGTTACAGAAAACCGTTGTTGCGCAAAGGCATCGAGCTGTACGAATTGTTAACGAGCCCGGCGGCTGGCGAAGACGCACAATCTGCGAAAATAACGCTGCACTCAAAAGTTGCGGTTGTCGACCGTGACGAACTATTCGTTGGATCGTTCAATCTCGATCCACGTTCTCTGTATATCAATACCGAAATGGGAATGGCGGTGAAATCGACTCAGCTTGCGTCTGAGATGGCCGAATCGATCAATGTCTTATTGCCGGAGCTTGCTTATCGTCTTGAGCTGACATCGAAAGGTGGGCTGAGTTGGTTGTCGCGGCACAGTGACGGTGACATGATCTTGTACAAAGAGCCCCACACAACAGTCTGGCGACGATTTTCGACCTGGCTCATGAGCCTGCTACCAATCGAGGGACAAATGTAATCAACACAGTGTCTTAAACGGCCTTTACACACGGCTCAGCGTCGAATGTATCGTCAAATTGGCCATCCGATTTGTCAAACCCCCCGAGCTTGACTCAAAATGCCTGTCGATAGACTAATGGAGCGAAGCATGCGTTGGCGCGGTGGAAGACGAAGCAGCAATATCGAAGATCGGCGTGGCCAGAAGGTTGGTGGGCGTCTGCTGGGTGGCGGTATAGGCACGATCGTCCTGGTACTCGTCGCGATGTATTTCGGCGTCGATCCGACGTTTTTGATTCAGGGCACGCAGTCCACCGGTGGCGCCAGTACGTCGGGATCGCAACCGACGGCGGAAGACCTGAAAAATGATCCGATGGCCGACATGATCTCAGTTGTCATGGCCGACACGGAAGATGTCTGGAATGCGATCTTTAGTAGCCAAGGTCAGCAGTATCGCGAACCGACTCTGGTGTTATTCAGCGGCGCAACGCGCTCGGCGTGTGGACTGGGCCAAGCTGCGATGGGGCCGTTCTATTGTCCCGCCGACCAAAAGGCGTACATCGATCTGAGTTTTTATCAAGACATGCGCACGCGTTTCAAAGCGCCCGGCGATTTCGCGCAGGCGTATGTTCTTGCGCATGAGGTCGGCCATCATGTGCAAAACCTGCTCGGAATTTCCTCAGAAGTGCGGCGCATGCAGCAAGGCCGCGGTAAAGCCGAGGTGAACCAGCTGTCGGTCCAGCTGGAGTTGCAGGCCGACTGCCTGGCTGGCGTATGGGCGAACCGGGCCGATAAAGCGCGCAGCATTTTGGAGTCCGGCGACGTCGAAGAAGCGCTAAATGCCGCCAGCGCGATAGGCGACGATCGTTTGCAGCGGCAGAGTCAAGGGCGCGTGGTCCCGGAATCATTTACACATGGCACGTCGGAGCAACGACAACGCTGGTTCCGAGCCGGTTTGGCCTCCGGCGACCCGGATAACTGTGACACATTTGGCGCGGCACGGCTCTGACGCTGGATACATTCAGGCGGTGAACGCGCCCAGCACTCAAATGATTGCGGCTGCGGCGGAGCGGGCGGCGGCGCGCATTGGTGGGCTCGTTCGCGAAACGCCGCTCGAGTATTCACCGCAGTTCAGTGCAATAACTGGCGCCAAAGTCTGGTTCAAGCTCGAAAACTTGCAACACACAGGGTCTTTCAAATTGCGCGGCGCGGCGAATCGACTAATGACGCTATCGCCAGAACAACGCAAGGCCGGATGTGTTGTCGCGTCGAGCGGCAATCATGGTGCCGCTGTCGCTTACGCAATGCGGACACTAAACATTGGCGGGATAATTTTTGTACCCGAACAAACCTCGCCAACCAAGGTCGAAGCGATTAAATCTTTTGGTGGCGAGGTTCGATTCTTTGGCAACGACGGGCTCGATACCGAAAGGCATGCTCGGGAATACGCTCTGCAAAACGATATGTTTTATCTATCGCCATACAATGACGAGGAAGTCATCGCCGGGCAGGGCAGCTGTGGCGTCGAAATAATGGCGCAGTTGCCCAATATCGACGCCGCATTTATTGCAATCGGCGGTGGCGGCCTAGTCAGCGGAGTCGGAAGCGTATTAAAACGCCACAATCGGGAAATCAAAATTGTCGGCTGTCAGCCGGCCAATTCGCCGGTCATGACACGTTCGGTGGAGGCGGGTGAAATCATCGAGATGCCAAGTGAGCAAACATTTTCAGACGGCACGGCAGGTGGCGTTGAGGCCGATGCAATTACATTCGAGCTGTGCCGCGAGCTGGTCGACGACTATTTGCTTGTCGATGAGACAGCCATCGCCCGTGGCATGTGTGATTTTATCGATGCTCAACATCAGCTAATCGAAGGCGCCGCTGGCGTTGCAATCGCTGGGTTTCAGCAACAGAGTGCCAAATTTAGCGACCAGAATGTCGTCATACTGATTTGCGGCGCCAATATTAGTCGCACGACGCTGTCTCGAGTTTTCGTTGAGGCGGAGAATTCGGCTACGGATCGAGCGGCGCAATGACCCTGTTGATGCGACTCATGGCAATACTGGCGGCGCTGTGCCTAGCGGCCGCGGCTTCGGCGGAATCGACGGCGATTGTTAACGTCAATGTTCTACCGATGACGACTGACCAAATCTCGGAATCACAAACTGTCGTTGTGACCGATGGCATCATTGTGTCAATCGGCGACGTCGACGATATTGCTGTGCCGGTGGGGGCAACCGTCGTCGATGGCACCGATCGTTTCCTAATGCCGGGACTGACCGAAATGCACGGCCATGTCACCGGTACAGGTTCCCGTGAAGTCGAACGTCTTTTCAGTCTGTTCCTGGCAAACGGCGTAACGACGGTGCGCGGCATGCTTGGCCGGCCGTCACACCTAGCATTGAGAACGAGCATCGCGTCGGGGAGCATTTTCGGACCGCGACTCATCACCTCTGGCCCGTCACTGAATGGCACAACCGTTCACGGGGCCGCCGACGGTGAGCGACAAGTGCGTGAGCAACATGCGGCGGGATACGACTTCATAAAAATTCATCCGGGCTTGGATGCGGCCGAATTCAATGCGATCGCTGATGCCGCCAATTTGCTCGACATGCCGTTCGCCGGGCATGTACCTGTCTCAGTCGGTGTGCCTAGTGCGCTAAACCGTGGAATTGCAACAATCGACCATCTCGATGGATATATGGCCGCGCTGCTGCCAGCGGATAGGGATTCGTCCGGCGGTTACGGTGGTTTTTTCGATGTCATGCTTGCCGATCAAGTTGTTGAGGAGAGAATCGAAGAGATTGTTGCGGCCACCGTCGCGGCGGGCGTCGCGATCGTGCCGACCCAATCGTTGTTTGAGCACCGTGTGTCTAGCATTCCTGCGGAAGAGCTCGGCAGTCGACCGGAAATGCGATTCATGTCGGCAGGTACGGTTCGGAATTGGGTGCGGGCCAAGCAACGAACGATCAACGAACGTGGCTTCGATTCGAATACAGCAGCACGCGCAATCGCAATTCGTCGCAAGCTGATTCTCGCACTGTATCAGGCTGGCGCCACTTTGTTGTTGGGCTCTGATGCACCGCAAGTTTTCAACGTGCCGGGGTTTTCGGTGCACCACGAGCTTGCCTTCTTGGTTGCGGCGGGAATGACGCCGTATCAAGCACTACAAAGCGGCACTATTGCGCCGGCACAATTCTTCGGCGTCGACACCGGTACGGTCGAAGTCGGCAAAATCGGCGACCTGGTGGTGCTGGATGCCAATCCGTTGGACGACATAAGCAACAGCCGACGTGTGCACGGCGTGCTGGTTCGCGGGAAATGGGCGCGGTCGTCGACGCTGCTCGGCCGAATCAAGTAGGCCTGGCCGTCATAATTTCTTCGAGCGTATTCTTAAGTCATTGATTCTTTGACGTTATCCCACCAGGTTTCGTGGCGAGCCGCTTCCCCGCGGGCTAGAATGGGGGCGCAATTAAATTCCTTCTAATTCAGATGCGCGACAAAGGGGAAGCTGAATGAAACTGGTGCAACATCTGCTCAATGCCAAAGGCAGAAACGTCATTTCGATAGAACCCGAGACCTCTGTGCTCGACGCGATCAAGCTCATGGCTGAAAAAGGGATCGGATCGGTGGTCGTTATGGCGGACGGCAAACTTTGCGGGATCATGACTGAGCGTGATTACGCACGCAAGGTAATCATCAAAGGTCGTGCGTCGGATACGACACCGGTTTCGGACATCATGACGGGCGAAGTGAAAACGACGTCGCCGGACGCGACCGTGGATTCCTGCATGCAAATGATGACCGATTTGAAATGTCGGCACCTACCGGTCGTCGAAGGAGGCGACGTCGTTGCAATGATTTCGATTGGCGATCTGGTGCAGGCGATCATTGCGGACCAAAAAGAAGAAATCGAACAGCTCGAACATTATATCGCTGGATAAATACCGGATGAGTAACGCGTCTGACTACGACCCGCAATTACTGGAGCTGTTCGACGGTTACGTGCATGGCAAGCTGACACGTCGGCAGTTTCTCGATCGCGCTGCGGGCTTTGCGGCAACTGGTGTTACGGCAAGCGGAATACTTGCAAGCTTGAGTCCCAACTATGCATTGGCACGGCAGGTCGACCCGGACGACGAGTCGATTACGACGAGTTATAAGAAATATGCGTCGCCCAAAGGTGCGAGCGTCATGAGCGGTTATTACGCACGGCCGGCGATTGTTGATCACAAACTGCCCGGCGTCGTCGTCATTCACGAGAATCGCGGCCTCAATCCATACATCGAAGACGTGGCGCGTCGACTCGCTGTCGCGGGTTTCATCGCGTTTGCGCCAGATGCGCTGACGCCGCTCGGCGGATATCCGGGTAACGATGACGACGGCAGGACCATGCAAAAGCAACGCGACAGCGACGAGATGATCGAAGATTTCGTTGCTGCCGTGGGCTATCTGCAGCAACACCCGGATTGCAGCGGCAAAGTAGGGTCGGTCGGCTTTTGTTTCGGCGGCGGGGTGTCCTTGACGCTGGCGGTTCGGCTACCCGACCTTGCAGCGGCCGTCGCATTCTATGGTCGGCACCCGTCTGCTGAAGATACTGCGAATATTCGTGCGCCATTGATGTTGCATCACGGAGAGCTTGATGCACGCATAAATGCCGGATGGCCGCAATTTGAGAAAGCTCTGCAGGCTGTCGAGGCGAACTACCAGGAATTTACGTACGCGGATGCGAATCACGGTTTTCATAACGATACGACGCCGCGTTTTGACGACGATGCGGCGAAACTTGCCTGGGAACGCACTGTCCAATTCTTTACGGAGCATTTGACCTAAACTTGCCGTCCACGAAGGATTTACCCGAGATACCATGAACATTGTCCGCACCCTATGCCTCGCCGTGCTGCTGATTGGCGGCTTCGAGCAGGCCGGTGCGGGGCCTGATGAACTCACTCCCAAAACGGTGATCGGCCCACGAAACCCGAACCTCGCCGAGGGCGCGCAGGAACTTTTGGCCGGAAATGCCGAGGAGGGCATTCGGTTGACTCGGCTCGGGCTTGATGTGGCGGTTGGTCAGCGCGAACGGAATGCCGGACTCGGTAATATGTGCGCTGGCTACGTGATGCTTAGCCAATACGAACAGGCGCTCGAATACTGTAATCAGGCACTCGTGGAAAGTGACCGTAATTGGCGCGCACGGAGCAATCGTGCGCTGATCTTTATCAAGATGGAGCGCTACGAAGACGCGGAGATGGATCTCATCAAAGGTGAGGAAATTGCGCCGCGTGCGAAAGCGATCAAAGAGGTCCGTGGAATCTATATGGATGCTACCGAGCCGGTGACACCAAACATCGTCATTGACGATCGGCGCAGCGGGGGCAGCAAGGATGAAAGCTAATTTCGCCATTAGCCTGTTTCTTGCATTAATGATTGCGTCGGCAGCGCATGCCGAGCAGATAAAATACATGCGCTACATCGACGATAATACCGATAGGATTCCGACGCATACCGTCGCGCCCGAGTACCCACGAATTGCGCGCCGCGACCGAATTGAGGGCGAGGTGCAGATTTGTTATCACGTTGACAAAAAAGGCCGGCCGTATCGGGTGGCGGTCAGGGATAGCACGCACCGGATTTTTGAGCGGCCGGCATTACGTGCGGTTAAAGCGTCCAGTTATAAACCTCTGAAACGTGGCGAAAAGTCGTCTGGCATCAAGACCTGTCGTACGTTCAGGTTTGAACTTGCGCCGATCGTCGCGGAAAACAACAGCTGAGACAAGACACAAGCCGTCAGGAATCGGGCGGCAAACCGACGGCTGACCTACTAAGCCTGGGCCTCGTTGATGCGGTCACTCGAATTGTTCATTTTGCCCGCAGGTCGGGGAATAGTTCGCTAAGCCCGGTTTCACTTGCGGCACAAACTCCGCGCTCGGTTATCAGGCCGGTTATGAGTCGGGCTGGTGTGACGTCAAACGCATAATTGCTGACGGCGGTATCGCCCGCCGTCGTATTGACTACGACCGCGTGGCCGTCAAGCTCGCCATAGACATGTGAAACCTCGCGCGGGTCACGTTCTTCGATCGGAATCTCGGCGATACCGTCCTCAATCGTCCAGTCTATCGTCGTCGACGGTAGGGCGACATAGAACGGGATGCCATTATCGCGCGCGGCGAGCGCTTTGAGATAGGTGCCAATTTTATTTGCGACATCGCCACGGCGCGTCGTGCGATCGGTGCCTGTTATGACGATATCAACCTCGCCGTGTTGCATCAGGTGGCCGCCCGCATTATCGACAATCAATGTGTGCGGCACACCCCGCTGGCCGAGTTCCCAAGCGGTCAGTTGTGATCCCTGGTTCCGCGGTCGCGTCTCATCAACCCATACGTGGACATCGATCCCTTCTTTATGTGCCATGTAAATGGGTGCGGTCGCTGTCCCCCAGTTGATTGTCGCAAGAGCGCCGGCATTGCAGTGCGTCAGCACATTGACGCGATTTGCTTTTTGCCGGGCAATTTCGCGCAGCAGTTCGACACCGCTGCGGCCAATGCCGAGGCTAATTTGAATATCTTCGTCGCAAATCGCCTCAGCCTCGGCACGCAAGGCCGCCGCCAAGTCATCGTTGTCGCCGAGCGAGTTTGCGGCCGACATCACTCGCTCAATGGCCCAGCGCAAATTGACCGCGGTGGGCCGAGTCTCGAGCAGACCCTCCGCCGCAGTCCGAGTTTCCTCGTGCCCGCCGCGCTTTGCTGCCAGATACAGGCTCCAGGCCGCCGTTGCGCCGATCAGGGGCGCACCTCGAACAAGCATTTCGGTAATTGCAGTCGCGCCGTCCTGCCAGGATGTCAGATCGTGTACGCGGAAATCGTGCGGTAACACTCGTTGGTCGATGATTTGCACGACACCATCATCGTCAGGCGATAGCCAGATTGTTCGAAACTCCTCGTCAGTACGTTGCACTCAAGGCTCCTCGTGCGCGTTCAACGAATTCCAGCAGCCAGCTTGGCCGCACGCAATGTATTCGACATCAACATGACAATAGTCATCGGGCCAACGCCGCCCGGAACAGGCGTCAGTGCCGATGCGACCTGCAAGGCTTCGTCGTAATCCACATCGCCAGTCAGCTTAGACTTTGAATCGCCGCCAACCTCGATGCGATTTATGCCGACATCAATAATCACGGCGCCTGGCTTGATCCAGTTGCCTTTGACCATATTGGCGCGGCCAACCGCGGCAACGACAATATCTGCGCCACGACAGACGGCCGGCAAATCTTTTGTTCGACTGTGGGTTATCGTGACGGTCGCATTCGCGGCAAGCAACAGGCTTGCCATCGGCTTCCCAACAATGTTCGAGCGGCCGATAACGACGGCGCTCTTGCCGGACAGGTCTCTGCCAAGCTGGTCCTGGATCATTAGCATGCAGCCTGCGGGCGTGCACGGCACAAACGCATCATCCGTTTTGGAGGCCGTCAGCTTGCCAATATTAATGTAATGGAAGCCGTCGACGTCTTTAGTTGGTGAGATAGATTGCGTGATACGCTGCTCGTCGAGATGTCCGGGAAGCGGCAGCTGCACAAGGATGCCGTGCACGGCGATGTCGCGATTCAGGTCGTCGATCAGTTGTAATAAATCAGCTTCTGTCACGTCAGCCGGCAGGGAATGCTGTACCGAGTAGAAGCCGCAGGCCTCGGCGGTGCGCTTTTTGTTGCGCACATAAACCTGGCTCGCCGGATCGTCGCCAATTATTACGACAGCCAGTCCCGGTATTAGGCCATGTTCTTTTAGCAGCTTGGCTGACTCAGCCGTGATTGCCGCCGATAGTTCGGCCGCTTTCGCTTTTCCATCGATTCGAGTTGCTTGCGCCATGCGGCGTGGTTCCTTTTGTGTTTGGCTGCACAGTAAGCAGGCGACGCATGGTAACGCCACCTCTCTAGTGCGTAAACTATGGTGACTGGAGGACTTCGTGTCGGAACCATGGCTCGAACGTTGGGCCGCGGGCCGTATCGGCTGGCATGAGCCGCACGGCAATCGCAGCCTGAAAAAGTACTGGCTCGGTAACGGCCGACGCGTGCTTGTGCCGCTATGTGGCAAAAGTGTCGACCTTGCCTGGCTCGAGGCCCAGGGAAACGAAGTTATCGGCGTCGAGCTATCAGATCTCGCAGCGCGGGCATTTTTCGAAGAGAACGATATTGAGTACCGCCAGAAGAACGACGGTCAACGTTTTGAGGCCATCGATCGACAAATTACGATTGTACGCGGCGATTACTTCGAATTTTACGGAGAGTTATTCGACGCACACTACGATCGCGGTGCGTTGGCGGCGCTGCCAGCAAACATGCGTCGTCGTTACGCGGCGCACACGAATACGCTGTTGACGTCGAATGCAATGCAACTCCTCATTGTCCTGGAATACGATCAGGCGCTCGCCGATGGACCGCCGTTTTCAATAACGGCTGATGAAGTATTGTCGTATTGGCCCCAGCTCGAGCGTGTCGATGCGTACAATGACATCGAAAACGCGCCACGGAAATTTCACGATGCTGGACTTACAGAGTTCGTCGAAGTCGTATGGCGAAGTCGCTAATCCTTATCGGGGCTTTGCTGTACCGGCGTCCAGCGGTCCTCGCGGCGTGACACTCGCCCCGATTTGTCTTCCTGATCATAATTCATCGCTGCTACGGCGGCGATGTCAACCGGGGTTGTCTCAAGCGCGTGTGTATTGATAATGCCGAAACAACCATTAGCTGTGTCAATGACGGCGCCGATGTAGACACCGCAATTTCGGCACAGCAAAAAATCTGCGGTTTTCATTGCGAAGCGGTAGCGTTGCAAATAATCGGGCACGGTCGCCGTGAAAATTAACGTGCCTGCTGTGTCGGACGTGCTCAGCGCATCGTGTGCACGACAAAACGCACACTGGCAGGCGCGAATCGGCCAGTCACCAGGTGGCAACGCCGTTGAGTAGTCAAACGCGATCGCACCGCAATGGCATTGGCCTCTGAAATTTTTCATTTGTGATGACTCCCGGCATTCGCTACCGGTTTAAGATTGCGCTGCCTCAGGCCAACTGCAAGCGCCGCGGGCCCTAAGGCAGCAAACAGGTGCTTGAGCGTGTGCCCGCTGAGCGGAAACAACGCATAGATCTGGGCGTCGAAATGTTCAAAAATCTTGGCGAAAAAATAAAAGCCAACCATCCACCACAGCGACCGAGTTAGGCTCGATGCAGGTCCGCGCATAATCAATAATACGAAAATCACTAACATCGGCAAGAACTGCACAATCGCGTAGGGTCGCAGATCGCCTACGCCGCGCAATTCCGTCCAGTGCCAATAAAATACCGATAGCGCACCGATCGCAAGAAAAGGGACTAGCAGGCGACGCCCCAAGGAATGCGATTCGTATTCTCCGATCACGGCCGCAAATAGGCCGGCGATGGCAATCGTCATTGGCAGCCGGTCCCAGACCAACGGCTGATTCGCCGGCGCGAAGTGGTAAAAGCCCGAGCCAAACGCCGTTAGCAGCACGCCGAAGAAAAAGGCTGCGTAAACAGGTCGTAGCACAGTAGGCTGTTGGCGCCGACCGCAAACAATTATTAAGCCCCAGATGCCGACCAGCAGAAACGGCAGATTGGATGCCACGTTCCAAAAATTTGGAACTGAAAAAATACGCTGCGCATCTGCGAACTGATGATAGACAGGATCTTGCGGAATTGGATTGGTCAGAGTGAACACAACAGCGAATAGGAAAACGCCGGCGATCGCGATGCCGGTCTTGCTACGGGCCTTCTCCACAAGGGAGGCCGCGAATCGTTGCTCGCTTATGCTCATACGTTAGCAATCTACTAGAGCGACATCGTCCGGGCAACGCAACCAACAGCAGGTGCAAGTTCGGGCTAGAATAGTGGTCCCTGGTCGAACACGGTGCGTGATCTCTTGGCAGCTTTTCTTCGCAATCTTCGTGGGCTCATCGTCTTCGGCGGCGTAACCATCAATACCCTGTTTTGGTTCGTCCCAATTTTCGTACTGGCAATCTTCAAGTTGGTATTGCCGTTCAAGATTTTTCGCCGCTCCTTGACGCGTGTGTTAATGGCGATGGGAGAAAACTGGATCAGTTGCAACCGGTTGATTCTCGCCGGCGGCGGCACGCTCCATTGGAAAGCAAACGGCATCGACGACTTACGCAAGGAAGGCTGGTATCTGGTACTGGCAAACCATCAGACCTGGGTTGACATTCTTGTACTGCAGACGATATTTAATCGCCGCATTCCGTTCCTAAAGTTCTTTATTAAGCAGGAACTCATATGGTTTCCATTTCTCGGCGTCGCTTGGTGGGCGCTCGACATGCCATTCATGAAGCGCTACACACCGTCTTATCTTGCAAAGCATCCTGAGAAAAAAGGCAAGGATCTTGAAGCCACACAAAGGGCATGTCAGAGGTTCAGCGACACGCCGACATCGGTGATCAACTTCATTGAGGGTACACGCTTCAGCGAGCAGAAACGCAATGACCGCCAGTCACCATACGATAATCTGCTGCCGCCGCGCGCTGGCGGTATTGCCATCGCATTGTCGTCAATGGGCGAAATATTTGATGCGATACTTGACGTGACGATCGTCTACCCTGATGGTGTGCCGAAATTCTGGGGCCTTTGCTGTGGTGACCGGGTGCAAGTCATCGCCGAGGTCCGCAGGCGAGCAATAGAACAGCCACTGATTCACGGCGATTATCAAGGCGATCGGGTATTTCGCCGCCAAATGCACCAATGGCTCGGTTCGATCTGGCTGGAGAAAGACCAACGTATCGATGCGCTATTGCGCGATTCGCAATCCAGTACCCGGGTGGCGTAGACTCATAATCCAAGAGCCAATGTACGGAGTAGGTAATGTCACATAGTCGGTTTTACGATACCGTCGCTTTCGATGTGCGCGACAACGCAACAATGCTGTTCTTTGCCAGCACGTCCGAAGCCGGTGACATCAAGGACTACTTACTGCTAATGCGTGCAATCGAGGATGACTTCGACGAGTCCCTGTATATTGAAATCAATGAAAACCAATTCGGCGGCCACAATCTTCTAAAAGAAGCTCGATTGCTCGGCAATACATTGACGCTGGCTTTACATGAGCCAGCCAAAGAGCTGGATAATGCATCCGAGATCGTGCTGACATTCGAAGAAACCGAGAATAATCTGTCCAGCATTGAAGCCGGCGCATTCCGCGTATTGGGTGACGCGTTGGTCGGCGGAAACGCCTAAATGCCTGGTCCAGACGGCGAGTTTAAGAGTGAGCGGCGAAAGCTACAGCCTTTACATTCTGCAATGCGCTGACGACAGTCTCTACACTGGAATCGCCCGAGACGTGCAAAATCGCATCGGGGAACATCAGAGCGGTAGCAAGGGCGCCAAGTATCTCCGGGGGCGGACACCGTTCAAGCTGGTTTTCGAACAGCTTGTCGGCACACGGAGTGCTGCACAGAGCCTGGAACATCGGATCAAGAAACTGAGCAAAGCGAAAAAGCTTGCGCTAATCGCGGGCCGGCTCTCGATCGACCACCTGAACTTCCGTCATACTTCTGGATCTTCGCTCGGATAAAGTTCAAACGGCACTGCAAATTCGGGCAGGTACAGTTTGGCGTCAATGTCCCAGGTACTGCGAAGGTCTTCTAACATCTGTGCGGTCTTCAAAAAATTATCAAGCACTCTCGGCGCAAGTTCGATGCGGCCGAAGGGTCTCGTGTAGTCGTCAAAGTGAACAGGAACCACAGTTCTTGCACCGGTCGCCGTAACGGTCTTTTGCCAATAATTTTCGATGTAGTCGCGCCCGAGTCCCTCGAGCAAGCCAACGCCGAGCATAACTGTATCGACCTGCAGGCCATCAAGTGCCGATTCACGCACGCCGGCGCTTGCCTGAATCAATGTCGAGCCCTGCGGGTGTGAGATCAGAATCGAGTAGCTGCCACCCTCACGAAATGCGGTAATTGGCGCCGGCAGCAGCAGCGGTTCGTCGATCGTGCCGGGCAACGGCACGGAGCCCCCCCAGCCGACGGGTGCATGCACTGACTCAATGAATCGCACGGTGAATTGGCCAAACGTGTATTCGGCATCATCGCTGATGACAAGAATTTGGTCTTCCGGAACCCCGGCGCCATGACCGATCTGCGCTGTCGTCTCGGAACCCAAAATCGATGCACTACTACGATTCGCTATCGCACCGATATCCATCGCATGGTCGAAGTGCGAATGCACCGGAATGATCGCGGCGAGTCTACGAATGCGGTATTCGTTCAAGAAGTAGTTGATCGTTGCGGCGTCGTTATCAACCGGACGACGCGCCAACACATCGAGCAACGTCGGCCGCGATACAAAGCCGTCGATCAGGATCTGTGTTTCGCCATCGTCAAATAGCAGCGTAGTCACGCCAAACCAGGTGACGGTTACCGCCACCTCATTGGTAAATTGCTGAGGTGGCGGTGGAATCGGAATATCGCTGAGCTTGACCCGATCACGCCACATCATTGACAGCAGTAACGCGAGAGTTGCGAAAACTGCCGCGATGCCGACGATAACGCGAATTATTGTGCGCTTGATGGCCTTGATCATGCTGCCGTCCATCGCGTCAAGATACCATCAAGAAATTGCCGGCGCGCATCAGGCCTGCACGGATCGTGGGAGGTACGGCTCGCTATTGTCCTGCCGCAATGCGAGCAAGGCGGCCGGCAATTGGCGCCAGGTAGTTGCCCATCGCGTAACCAAGCAGCGCCATCAGAATTGAGACTGGCACGAGGCTGGGGCGATGATGCGCGGCAACGATGGGCGCTGATGCCGCGGCACCGATGTTTGCGGCCGACGCGATTGCGACACTGTGGACATCGACGCGAAACAGCCACGCGCCGGCAAGGCAAAATAGACCGTGGATGCTAATCCAGATGAAGGCGCCAAGAACAAACATCGGCGCTTCCGCGAGGCCGGACACCGAAGCGCGTGCGCCCATGCCAGCGACAAAAACGTATACAAGTGCAGTTCCCAATGCCGTCGAGTTGGGCAATTTCGACACCGCTGTCGTTGACAACACCAACGCGATCGTCGTAACTAGAAGGATTCTTACTGTGGTTTCGGAAAACAGCGTTTCAATGACCGGAATCGTCTCCGCAACCCATCCTGAGATTCCAGGTGCCGTAGCGCGGCCGATCCAGGTGACGCCGATAACGACCGCAAACAAGTATAGATACTGTGGCATTGCGGGCGCCTTATCGGTTTCAGCGTGCAGTTCGGCGGCTTCCTCCATCGCTGCAATGCGGTTGTCGGGAACGCGCGCCCAGCGATTAAATTTGTCGGCAAAGTCGCGTGACATCAGCAATAACGGTAACCAGACTATGTAGACGACATTGTCGGCGATAATGGCGAGGCCAAACTGCTCCTCCGACGTGCCAAGCATCTCCGCTGTTGCCACCATGTTTGCCGTGCCGCCGATCCAACTGCCGGCGAGCGCACCGTAGCCTGTCCACGCGTCGGAGGACAGCCACGGGTGCACAATCACGTAGGCAACGACGGCGCCGATTATTACTCCAGCTGTGCCCATCAGCATAACCAGCACGCCTTTGCCCATGACTTTTACCACAGCCGGAATATTTACCTTAATTAGCATTAGCACGATGAACGCCGGCAACACAAAGGTACTTAGGCCCGAGTAGACAGGAGAGGCGCTAGGAATAACGTCAAGATTGTTTAAAAAGACCGGCGTCGCGTAGATAAACAACAGCGGCGGTATGTATTGAAAAAGTTTTGCTTGGGTCAATTCCGCCAGAAGAAAAAAGAACGCGGCAACGGCACAGAGTACGGCAAGCACGCCGATTGGCGAGGCGATGAGAACGGCGGATGGATCCATGGGCTAGCGCTTCCGGAGGCTCTTAGAAGCGCAAGAGTATAAGCGATCGGACGGGTTTGAGGTGGCTCAGCTAAACCCGATTTGTGCGGCAAAATCCTTGCGTGCCGCGGTATCGTTGAGCGCGGCCGCTTTAAGGCTTAGCCATACGGCATCCCAGTCGTCAACCTTGCTCGGACCAAATACGAACTTGGCGACGAAGCTTTCGAGTTCGCTCACGCGTATGACGTTTTTCGGCGGCGGTGTGGTGAACTGAACTGAACCTGTGAAAATGACGAGATTTGCGACAGGCACGCCGGGAACGACATTTCGCATGGCGCGAGCACGGCCCTCATTTTGAATTAACGGATTCAAAAATCTGCGCCGCTTCACGCCATCAATGTTTGTCCACTGCGGTTCATCCGCGGCGCCGAAAACAATACCGTTTGCTGGCATCGCACGGATACAAAGAATTCCACCGGCGGTCATGATGGCGTGGTCGATTTTTGCGAGCCCACCGTAGGCGCCTGGCAGGATAAAATCGTGCAGTACGTCGTTGCTGCGGGCGCGCAATGCGCGGCGAATGCGGAATTGCCCGAGCTGCTGGCTCAAGAATCGGGTCAAATGGCTCGCTGATGAGCGGAAAAAGAGCGTTAGAACGAGCGCCGCTGCAATCGCGAACATGAATATTGCTGGGCCAACGCTCGTGATCCCAGTCTCCGCATCGCCTACGGCTGCGACGGCTGGCAGCGCCATCAGCGGCAGGCTGGACAGAACGGTGCGAAGCAATAGGATCATTGGCAAAGAATAAGTCTCTGTCAGAATCTCTGCATCGTAGCAGGTCACGTTTTTGCGAGGCCGGATCACACTCGGCTGGCCGGATAGGCCAAAAAGAAGGAATCGACCTCGATGACGCGGATCGGTGTCTGGTAGACATCGGACAGCGTCTTCTCGGTCAGGACGGAGGCCTTGTCGCCATCGGCGACAACGCGCCCTTCGGCGAGCAGGACAACGCGTTCGACCTCAGGAGGAATTTCGTTCAGATGATGCGTTACGAGCACAATGTTGTGGCCCTTGTTGGCCAACGTTCGAATACGCCCCAGATAGTCAAAGCTTGCCGCCAGGTCGAGCCCTGTCGTCGGTTCGTCGAGGATCAAGGTCATTGGTTTGTGAACCAACGCCCGGCCGAGCAACACACGCCGCTGTTGTCCTGTCGACATGCGCTTTAACATCGTATTGTCAAGATCGCCGATGCCCAGCTCATGCAGAATTACACGCGCCGCCTCGAGCTGACGTTTCGTTACGCGCTCTGCGAGCGCGCCATGTACGCCGATGCTTGCAAAAAAGCCCGACAAAACCACCTCTAGCGCCGTTGTCGTCGCTGTGTAGCGTTGCTGCAGATCGTGAGACACGATACCGATGTGCTTTCTGAGCTCCCAAACGTTCCAGCGGTCGCGGCCCAGAATCCTAACGTGCGAGTTGCTGCTGGCCACCGGGTAAAGCTCGCGATTTATCGTCTTCAGCAGCGTCGTTTTGCCACAGCCATTCGGGCCAAGAATAGCGATGCGCTCATGTTGTTCTACTCTCAAGTCGAGTGCTTCGAAGACACAGGTGGAGCCACGCCAAATCGTTGCGTTTTGAATGTCAATTAGCGCAGGTTCGCTCACATTTCAGCCTACAGATCGTGCGAGCTTGTGCTGGGCTTCCAGCGCTTGAACGCCACATAGGCGGGTTCTTGGCCGTCCTCATTCATTTTTTCAAGCACAGTGCTAAGCCACTCGAACCATTCGAACATTGCGGGATTGTCGAGGTCCTTGCGCATGTCCGCGATCCACGGATGCAATTTCGTCCAGAGAATAATCGTGCTGGTACCGATCAAGTTTCTAACGACGATTGACGGGACAATTCGGTGATAAACCATGACGCCGATGTTTTCCATCGTGGTGCTAATAACCATGGCGCAATTTTCGATTTCATCCTCGTATTGGCACAGCTGTGTCTTATTGAGTCCCTCTGGCAATCGCAATACGCGGTGATACGCCTGTGAGAATTGTGGTCGGCCGAAAAATCGAAACAGCTCAATCGCGGCCATTTCGCGGCGTTGTTGGCGAATCTGGCGCATTTGGACGACGGCAAAAAAAACGCCACCAATGACGATTAGTGCGCCCAGTATTTCTGCCATATTGGCGAATTGCGAAAGATCAGACATGATTCAGCTCCAAAAAGTAGCCATGCTTTCAGGCGATTTGTGTCTTCCAACGGCCGTGGCGAAAGACCAGGCTGCTGAGTACGGTCAGTAAGCTTTCGGATACGACAATTGCGACGAACACGCCGTTTGGACCGAGTCCGGATGTCTCGGCGAGAAAAAAGGCGAGCGGTATTTGCAACAACCAAAAACAAAGTAGGTTGAGGATCGATGGCGTTACCGTATCGCCCGCACCGTTCAATGATTGGATCATTATCATACCTACCGCATACATCGGATATCCGATTCCCAGAATCCTGAGGCAGCTTGTGCCGTATCGGAGGACATCCGGTTCCGTGCTGAATAGTGCGGCGATATGCGGTGCCGCGAGCAGCATTAGCAATCCAACGACACACATAAACACAGCATTGTATTTTGCGGCGCGCCAGGCTGAACTTTCGGCACGTTCCGGCAACTGTGCACCAAGGTTTTGGCCGACAAGTGTCGCGGCGGCGTTTCCCAAGCCCCAGGCGGGGAGCAGTGCAAATTCAATTAATCGAAGCGCAATCGTATACGCGGCAATCGGGCCGCTGCCGTAAAATGCGACAATCCGCATCAGCAGAACCCAGCTTGCCGTCGCGATTAGAAACTGTCCAATCCCGCCGGCCGAAATAATCAGCATGCGGCGAATCAATGCGGTAGCGATTCGTAGGTGACGAAAACGAAATTTGAGCCGGCCGCGCCCGCCGAACAGAAAAAAGAGCTGGTAGATGACGCCAACTCCGCGGCCGATCGTTGTTGCGATCGCCGCGCCGGTTACGCCCAATTCCGGGAATGGCCCGAGACCAAAAATCAGGCAAGGGTCCAGAATAATGTTGATGCCATTTGCAAGCCACAATGATCGTAGTGCGACCGCCGCATCGCCGGCACCGCGAAAAGCGGCGTTGAGTAGAAACAAATACATAATGCTGGCAGAGCCGCCCAGCAGCACGGCGGTATAGCCGCTACCCTGATTGATAACGCCGTCTGATGCGCCCATCAACAACAGCAAATCGCGCGCAAAGCTTGCGCCGAGTACGCCAATGATGACCGCCGCCAAGCCGCCAATCCAGATCGCCTGCCCGGCCACGCTGGCGGCACCGTTCCGGTCCTTCGCGCCGATACGGCGCGACACCATCGCTGTCACGCCCGTACCGAGCCCAATGCTGACGGCGTAGAGCACCGTGACAAGTGCTTCAGTAATGCCAACCGCGGCAATAGCGTCGGTTCCAAGCCGTGATACGAAGGCGATGTCCACAACCGCGAAGACCGATTCCATCGACATTTCGAGCATCATCGGAATTGCGAGCAGACCCAGCGCCCGCCCAATGGGCCCGCGCGTGAAGTCAATGTCGTTATCGCTCAGAGATTCGCGACAGAATGCGATTGCCTGCGACCACCAGGACGTTGATCGATTGAGCGTCGTCATAATGCGTCGTAATCTGTCCTAGCCGCGTCCAGAATTTCGCCCTCGGGATGGTATGCTGAGGCACACAGATTAGCGAGTCTTAACGTGCCTGACGGTCTATTGCCTATTCTGATTTTGATCGCGATCGTCGTCGTGTATACGATCGCAAAAGTCCTCGGTTACGTCCGAAAAAGCGAACAGCAATGGCAGCAAGTCGACAAAAGCAAGCTGCGCGAATGGGACGATGAGGACGATTAGGAATCATGTTGTTTCGACGCTTGTCGATTTTCGATTACACTTAGGCTGAAATCTTGCAGGACAAATCTATGTTCGCATTGCCAGACATCCGTCGTATATTGCTTGCGGCGCTAATCAGCGTTTTTGTACTCATCGGTGGTTGCAGCTCGGATCAAAGCGATGGCGCTAGATCGGATGCCGCAGACACCGATGCTTTTGGGCGCAAATCCAAGCCGTCACCAGCAGCGAACGATTCACAGGCGGGAGCCGAGCGACCGGTCGATGCGGAAACCCTGCCGTACGCCGAGGTCGATGAAGAGCTCGTATATGGGCATTTTGCGTTTCCGTCCGATATGGTCGAACCGTTGCCCGCGATTATCGTCGTGCATGACTGGTGGGGCTTGAATGACGAAGTGCGCGATGCGGCGAGCCGGCTGGCTGGAGCGGGGTATATGGTGCTCGCAGTGGATCTATATGGCGGCGAAACCGTGAGCAGCGTCGAGGCGGCGCGCGCTAAAATGATTTCGGTCATGGAAAATCCTGACGACGTCGAAGCTAATTTGCAGCAGGCGCTCGGGTTCGTGAGCATCGCCGGCGCCCCCAAGAAGGCAGCGCTCGGTTGGGGCTTCGGCGGCAGCTGGTCGCTGAATTCGACAATGATGTTTCCGAATGACGTCGATGCCGCGGTCATCTTCTATGGCCAGGTCAGTAATGACGAGGATAGGCTGCGCGCGATCAATGCGCCGGTGCTCGGTTTTTTCGGTGATCGGGATCGAGGCATCAAGATCGAGTCGGTACAAGAGTTCGAAGATGCGATGCAGCGCCTGCGCAAGGATTTGACGCTGAAGGTCTATCAAGATGTCGGTCATGCGTTCACTGATCCCGCGCGCACCAACTATCATTCGGGAGCCGCCGAAGATTCGTGGCGGCGGACGATCGAATTTTTTGCGGCGAACCTTTCAGCAACAGACGAGTCCTAATCGCCAATACAAAGCATATGAAAGGCTCCAGCGCGAGATAGCACATGATCATGCGATATGCTCATATGACTTACAAAACGTCACGCCGCATCGTTGTGGCAATCGTTGGTGCGACCGTGTTGCTAATCGGCGTCGTAATGATCATTACACCTGGTCCGGCGATCGTATTTATTCCCCTTGGGCTCGCAATCCTCAGCATCGAATTTGCGTGGGCACGTTACTGGCTAAAACATGTACGCCAGCGCATCAGTGGCCGCAATTCGGATGATTTAGGTACGCGGGCCGAAGCGCACCGAGAGCGCGTCAACCGCTAGCAGCGCTGCGGATTTGCGCGGGAACATTTCAGAGAAAAAAGACGGCGCCGGAGAGCTGAATTCAATGTAAGAACCAGCGGGCCGATCCGACACGGAGCGGTCTCCGGCGCCCAGGTATAACGGCAGGGGGGATTGCCGCCGGACCATCCAGGTCCGTTTCGCCGAATTCCTTCGTCGGCGTTAACGTTCAGCAGGCCAGTTAAATCGGGGGAGAGAATCCTGACCTGCTTAGCGTTCTATTTTTACAAATGCGGTCGTGAAGCTAGATTTCAAGGCCGCTTACAGGCCAAGCGGGGCCGCAGATAATACGACCGACGAGGCGAACATCAGGCTGAAAAGCACGGCCAGCGCGCCAGCCAGAGCAAGTCTGTTTTGTACCTTACGATTATGCATGATCGAATCCTTCCGTTGTTCCGCTGCCCAAGCGAGCGGATTAGTCAATAAACTCACTGTCTGTAATGCACAAGCCATGCCAAGCTCGATAATTCTATAAAATCAATAACTTAACTAGTTACTGATGATCACGGAATTTCGTTAAATACGAAATTCCGTGACTCCTTTTACGAAATTTCGTATACACTGCGCCGATGGCCGAATTTGATGACTATCAATGGTTGTTTCGCCACTCGCCGGCGATGGCGACGTCCATTGCCGAAGATGGCGTTTTCTTGGATGTCAATGACGCGCTGCTCTCGCGGCTCGGTTATACGCGCGACGAAATGGTCGGTCGGCGGCCAGAGGAATTCGCGACCGAAGCGAGTGCCCAACGCATTGCCGAAGAATTCCGACCAGCGCTCAGACGCACTGGCAAACTCGTGAACAAACCCATCAGCTTCGTTGCCAAAAATGGCGAGGTCGTTGATTGCAGTACAAATGCACTATTTGCCTACACGCCAGATGGCACATTCATGCGCACGATCGCACTGTACAGCGAAATTTCGGAAGAGGCGCGCGCAAACTTCAAATATCGCACTTTGTACAGGTCGACCCCGGCGATGCTGCACACTGTCGATGGTGACGGTCATATTGTTACAGTCACAGATCACTGGCTACACAAACTCGAGTACACGCGAAAGCAAGTCATCGGCCGACCTATCACGGATTTCTTTGGCGATGCGGATCGCAAACGCTACGCCGGTGATCGTATGAAGGAATTCATTAACCAAGGAGACTTCAACAACATCGAGCGGCAAATGGTTACGCGCAAAGGCGAAGTGTTGGACCTCATAGTGTCGTCTATTTCGCGACGAGACACGGAGGGCAAGGTTGACCGCATGCTGGTGGCTTCGAAAGACGTCACCGAACGCAATCGCGCGGAAAGACAGTTGCGACGAACGCTCGCGGAGAACGCACGATTGCGCGAAGAACTGGAGCACGAACGAGACTATCTTCGAGAGGAAGTCAACGTTGCGCTAAGTTTCGGCATGATCGTCGGCGAAAGCGCGGCGCTAAAGCAAATGCTGCAGAGAGTAGAGGCCGTCGCCAATACACCTGCGAGTGTCTTGTTGCTCGGCGAGTCTGGTGTTGGTAAGGAACTTGTCGCCCGAGAAATCCATTTGCGAAGTCCACGTGGTGAAGGGCCACTTGTAAAAGTCAATTGTGCGTCGATTCCCAAAGAATTGTTCGAAAGTGAATTCTTTGGTCACGTGAAGGGAGCTTTTACAGGCGCTCACCGCGACCGTATCGGCAGGTTTCAGCTCGCCGATGGTGGCACGATTTTTCTCGACGAGGTCGGCGAGATACCACTGGAATTACAAGGCAAGCTGCTGCGCGTCCTGCAGGAAAGTGAATTCGAGCGCGTTGGGGACGATGTAACGCGGTCCGTGGATGTACGTGTTATCGCGGCGACGAATCGCGATCTCGAAAAGTTAATCGTCGCGGGCGAATTTCGTGAAGACCTTTTTTATCGTTTGAGCGTTTTCCCTGTCGAAGTGCCGCCTCTTCGTGCCCGTGGCGAAGACGTTGTGCAGTTGGCACAACATTTTCTCGAACAAACGTGTCGCGATTTTGGCCGCGAAACGATGACCTTGACACGTGCACAGGCTGATAACCTACGTCGCTATGACTGGCCCGGCAATATTCGAGAATTAAAAAATGTTATCGAACGGGCCGTCATATTATCGCCGGGAAGTGTGTTGCGTTTGGATAAATCGATGCCGGGCCTGAAAGCAGAAAAAGACGGTACGGCCGCGACATTAATTGCCGACGGCCAGGTGCTTACTGAAAACGAGATGCGGGAGTTTCAGAAAAGAAATATCGTTGCGGCGCTCAAGCAAAGCAATGGGAGAGTGTCAGGTGCCGGCGGTGCTGCCGAGATGTTGGGTATTCGACCGACAACCCTCGCTGACCGCATTCGTACACTTGGCATCAAGAAACCAGCGCGAGTCTAGGAACAAGCCGTGATCACACGCCAAGCATTCTCACGAATCCTTGCTGTCGCGTTAGTGATAGGCGCGATAGTGCTGGCTCGCACGTTGCCAGTAGGCGAATGGCTGCAGGGCCTGGAGCTATGGATACGGGCGCACACGGTCGTCGGCGCCCTCGCTTATCTCGGTCTAACGATCGTAGCCGTTGTCGCGCTGACACCGGGCTGGATTCCGATGATGCTGGCGGGCCTGCTATTCGGATTTATGCCGGGATTGTTGTACGGGCTGTTCGGAATTTCAGCCGGCGCTGTTGTGGCGTTACTTGCCGGCAGAACTCTCGCGCGAGGTTGGGTAGAAAAACGCATTTCCGGGAATGCACGAATGCTTGCGCTCGACGATGCGCTGGAGGAACAAGCGTTCGCAATCGTCGCGTTAACCCGCGTCGCGCTGGTAATACCGTTCAACATGCTGAACTACGCGTACGGCCTGACTCGCGTCAGTACTCCGACGTATGCGGCCGCGACGATTGTGGGCATGTTTCCGATCGTGGCTCTGTATGTATATCTTGGCTCAATTGCCCGCGACATCAGCCAGGTGCTCGCCGGGGACACGGATTCGGGGCCAGGCACATGGTGGGTTGCTGGCATTGCTATAGTCGCGATTGCTATTGTTATATTTGTAGTCAGGCGCGCCGTTAGGCGCGCACTGGATCGTAGAACGGGAATGGTTAACGACCTTGATCAGACAAGCACTTAGCGCTCTTGGGTTCTTACTTGTATTTGTGAACCCTGCGATCGGCGCCGACAGCGAACTGCCTACGGGTGTCAGGAGTATCCTGAACCTGCGTCAGGTTCCAGACACGTCCCTCAGTATCCATGTCACGGACGTTGACAACGGCAAAACCGTGTTGACGTGGAACGCAGACGTTGCGAAAAATCCTGCATCGACGATGAAACTCGTCACAACGCTGGTCGCGCTCGATGTGCTTGGGCCCAGTTACCGTTGGCAGACGGACATTTATGCACTTGGCAATATTGATAATGGCCGACTCGATGGCGACTTGCTGATCAAGGGTCATGGCGATCCGTTTCTTGTCACCGAGCGGGTTTGGCAAATGCTTCGCAGCGTCAATCAGGCCGGTATTTCCGAAATCGGCGGTGACTTATTGTTAGACGATAGTTACTTCAGTGTTTCCGGACACGATCCTTCCGGTTTCGATCGGCAACCGATGCGTGCCTACAATGTCGGACCGAACGCATTATTGATGAATTTCAAAGTTGTGCGTTTGTGGTTCGAACCAGACCCTGCCGCCGATGGCGTGCGCGTATCGCTGGATCCGCCCCTCGAAAATCTGCGTGTAGAGAACCGCTTGTCATTGGCAGATAGTAGCTGCAGGGGCTTTCAACGCGGCATCTCGATAACGCCGAATGAAAGTTTCGACACGATGATTCTCGATGGCCGCTTTCCAAAACGCTGCCACCGCTACGCCATGGATCGTACGGCACTTGATCATAACGCCTTCGCCTTTGGCCTCGTCGCGACTCTGTGGAAAGAATCAGGCGGCGTAATCGAAGGTAGCTGGCGCAACGCGTTAGCGCCTGAGGAGCAGGAACCAATCGTATCGTTTGGATCGCTGGCACTCGCTGAAATAATTGCGCGCGTCAACAAACACAGCAACAATGTTATGGCGCGACAACTGTTGTACACGCTATCGGCCGAGACCTTCGGCGCGCCGGGCACCGAAGAAGGGGGTCGCACAGTCATTGCGGATTGGCTGTTAATGAATACGCCGGACGTAAAAAGTTTGCAACTAGACAACGGCGCAGGGCTGTCGCGCGACGCACGCATTTCCGCTCGCGACTTTAACCGCATATTGCAATTCGCATGGCGCCAACCGTATATGCCGGAATTTACAGCCTCTATGGCGCTATCCGGTCATGACGGCACGCTTCGACGTCGTTTCGATGACACGAAGCTCACGGGGCAGGCGCATCTCAAAACAGGATCGCTCGACCACGTGTCGGCCATTGCCGGCTATATTCAGTCGCGATCCGGCCGCCGCTTCGCAGTGGTGGTCCTGCAGAACCACAAGGATATTCATCGCGGGCCGGGCGAGGAAGCCCAAACCGCACTGTTGCGCTGGCTCTACGATCAGTAACCTGCGCATGCAGTTCACAACGGCTCGCTGTAGTACACTCGCGCGGGGCAACGGAGATCGACAATGCGTCTAATAATTGGGCTGCTGACGCTAATTCCTATGATGGCGGTCGCCGAGACGGCGTACGTGACCGACAACTTGCGTTTACGTATGTACGCCGACGCAGAATTGACGAGTGTCGTTGAGACGCTGGTCAGCGGCGACCAGTTTGAAGTGTTATCGCGAAACAGCCAGACGGCGCTGGTCGAATTGGCGGATGGCCGACAGGGCTATGTTAGTGCCGGTTACATCGTCTATGAAAAACCGGCGAAACTCATCGTCAACGAGTCGCAGGCTGAAATGGAGCGTCTAAGCTTGCGGGTCGAGGAGCTGCAGGCGTCGTTCGCGGAACCGCAAGCGCTGGTGGATAAGCTCAGGCAAGAATCGGCCGACCTACAAGCGCGGCTCGACGAATCCTCAAGCCGCACGGCAGAACTCGAGGCCAGCAACGAGTCGCTTGCCGCACGCCAGGAACGCTACCGTTATAGCTTGCCTTACACGTGGGTCGGCGGCGCGGTCGTGGTTTGCCTGATTACCGGCTTTTTCGGCGGCCTGTGGTGGATCGATCGGCAAAACCGGGCACGACATGGCGGTATCCGCGTCTATTAATGACGCGACGATCAACAAATTAGCATCTGTGTGAGCTTAGGCGGCTTCGTTAATGTCGTCGGAGCAACCTCCGCGTACGGGAAGCCGCGATTCAACAAATAGCTTATCGATATCGCTCTGGGTCCTAGCGTGGCGCGTTTTCTCAAGCTGATCGGCCGTGATGTGCGGCGCAAAAAGCTGCATGAAATCGAGCATGTAGCGGCGCAATACGATCTCTTTGCGAAAACCAATCCAAGTGGTTGAACGTGGAAACAAGCCCTCGGCATTAATGGCCGCAAGGTCTTTGTTGTCGTCGCAGTCCTCGGCCATGCTTGCGACGATACCGACGCCGAGCCCCATGCGCACATAGGTCTTTATGATATCGGCGTCGCGTGCCGTAAACACAACGTCGGGTTCAAGCCCTTCATCGGCAAAGGCTTGTTTTAATGATGAGTGTCCGCCAAAACTGAATACGTACGTGACGAGCGGAAACTTCGCGAGATCGTGCAGTGTGGCCTTGCCGTCAAGTAGCGCCAGTTCGTGATCACGCGGCACAATTATTTTTCGATGCCAGTGGTAACCCGGCACGAGCAGCAACTCACTGAAGAGGTCGTGCGAGCCGGTGGCAATTGCGAAATCGATTTCGTTGGCCGCAACCATATCGGCGATTTGCTCGGATGTTCCCTGATGCAGATTCAGTGCGACTTTCGGATAGCGACTACGAAATTCGCGAATGACCTCAGGTAGAACATAGCGTGCCTGCGTGTGCGTCGTCGCGATCGACAGCATGCCTTCTTCTTCTCGATAATAATCCGAGGCCAGGCTACGAATGTTGTCGACCTCTTGCATGATCAGACGTGCGCGATCGATTACCTGGTGACCGGCTGGCGTCACGCCGCCGAGACTTTTGCCCTTGCGCGTAAAAAGCTGCAAGCCGAGCTCTTCTTCGAGCAGCTTTAGCTGTTTGCTAACCCCCGGCTGCGAGGTATACATCCGGTCTGCGGCCGCTGTGATATTCAGCCCGTTATCCACGATCGCAAGCAAATACTTAAGTTGCTGTAATTTCATCGAAAATGAATAGTCCCCGCGTTTCATTTCTATGACCTTCGAAACGCAGGTTCGTTTCCGCAAATGCGCAAAAAACACGACGAACGGAAACTGACGCGCCCAGATGACTAGGCGGATTTTTATGCGCATATATCGACGGACACAGGGCCTAGATATAACACAGAGTTATAACGGCAGACACACATTGGCCGATTGTGGCCTCGTTTAGACAGCTTCTCATGGTTGCGCCGATGAGCCGCTCGTCGGCGTTAGGGGTGCGGAGGTCGGATGAACCGTATTCTTTGTCCGAATCTGCTATACAACGACCTTAGTCATCTACAACACGCTAACAACAAGGATTACACGATGATTTACAACAATATTCTCGAGACGATAGGAAACACGCCTGTAGTGCGCTTAAATCGGATGGCGCCGAAGAATGTTGACGTGTACGTCAAAATCGAATCGTTCAATCCGCTGGCGTCAGTCAAGGACCGGCTCGCCTACGCGATCATCATTGATGCCGAACAAAAAGGCACGCTAAAACCTGGCCAAACCGTGGTTGAGGCAACCTCGGGTAACACCGGCATTGCATTGGCCATGGTCTGTGCCGCTAAGGGACACCCTTTTGTTGCGACGATGGCCGATTCGTTCTCGGTTGAGCGGCGTAAGATCATGCGTGGTCTCGGTGCCAAAGTAATCCTGACACCGGCGGCCGAACGAGGTACCGGCATGGTCAAAAAAGCCGAAGAACTGGCCGAAAAATACGATTGGTTCCTGGCACGTCAGTTCGAGAATCCGGCTAATCCGGAATATCACGCGAACACGACCGGGCCTGAAATATTGCGTGATTTCGCGGGACGTCGACTGGACTATTGGGTCACCGGATACGGTACGGGCGGAACGATGACCGGCGCCGGGCGCACGCTCAAAGCGGCGCGACCGGACCTGACTATCGTTGCGACCGAGCCGGCCGGCGCGATGCTGCTGGCGGGCAGCGACTGGAGCCCGCATAAGATTCAGGGCTGGACGCCGGATTTCATCCCGGACGTGCTGGACCGCGAGATATTCGACGAGCTTAAGTCGGTTACCGATGAGCGGGCGATCGAAGTGTCGCGTGAGCTGGCGGCGAAGGAAGGCATCTTTACCGGCATTTCGGCCGGCGCCACGCTCGCGACCGCACTGGAGCTTGCGCAAAGCGCGCCAGACGGTAGCGCGATATTGGCGATGTTGCCGGACACTGGCGAGCGTTATTTGTCGACGCCGCTGTTCGAGGGTGTCAACGAGGGTTCTGACGACGATTGGCTGGCATCCCAGTAACAAGGTCGACCGGCCGAGCCTGGCGCTAAGTCGTTGATTCCAAGCCGTAGCTGAGACTTCCATCACAGCGCTCCTAAGGCTGCGCTGGCATGGTTGTGCACTGTTTGTCCGGGTGCGGAATCGGCAATGACGGCGGACGTACACAGCCTCTCGACAATTAGGAATATCGGCAAGGTGAAAGGCCTGTTGCACTCGCTGGTGCCGCGGGCACAGTGCTTTTGTTTCTATGCGGACGATCGCAGCTGTATCTGGTCGTCTGACGGCGCCGAAGATTATGAGATCGACAGCTTTGTTACCGGATTGCCTCCTGATATTTTCGTGGCCGAGGAAGACGGCACGGAGTTTCTGCGCCGCACTCTAAAATCTGGTCGTACTTTGCTAGTGCTGCCGGTTACCGACGACGCCGATCAAGAAATAGGGCTTCTAGTCGTCGTGTTTTCCAAGAACGCGGGCAAATCATCTTGGTTCAACCCGAGCATGCTGTACGGCATTCTGGCGCCTGCTCTTGACATCATCGCCGAAACGTTGCGCCTGAATCAGCAACTCGCGAACAAACACTTGGCAACGCGTGAAATCGAAGAAGAGCTGAAGCTTGTTTACGCGGTCGATGAAAAAATTCACGGCACGTCGCGAAGTCACGCGGGACTCGCGCAACTCGTCGGTCAAAGCGGACGATTCTTGAACATCTGTTATAGCGTGTTGTTGATTCCGTCCAAACGCATTCGTGTCAGCGCTACGCACTCGAGTTGGAAAGGTGTCAATCGCAAGGTGCTCGATCGCTATCTTATCGAGCAAATTCTGCCGGCCGTCGAAGGAAAGCGTGTACCAATTATTTTCGAGATGCCGGCAGATAGAGGAGAATCTGGCGCTGTCGATGGCGGCTACCAAACGCTCGTGTCTCCGTTGGCGGACATCAACGGTAATGTTCAGGGGGTTCTTGCACAGCTCGGTCGGGTCAACGACGAGCCGTTTAACAACTCTCATCGACGTTTCATGTCGCATATTGTGCGCAAAGTCGAATATGTCATTGAGCAGTCTTTCGACTTCATGACAGGATTAATGAATCGCTCCGGCTTCGAGGCGCAGTTGCAAGAATCCTGGCGAACGCTCGAAGGCCCAAGAGACTCCCATCAGATCATTTATCTTGATCTAGACAACCTGCAGCTTGTCAACGATACCTTTGGTCGCGACGCCGGTGATGCTGTAATCATGCGATTTGCCCGAATGCTCGAAGAAGACCTACCCAAGAGCGCCGTCGTGTCTCGGCTGACGGGTGATGATTTTTGTATTCTGCTTACTCACGCCGAAGACAACGTGGCAATGGAACACGCCTTGACTATTCGCGAGCGCGGTGAAGCACTTCGATACCTGCAGGGCGACAAATCATTGCAGGTGACGATCAGCATAGGCATTTCGGCGTTCAGCCACGCATCCGGCGACGAAACCAAAGCGCTGACCAGCGCACGCATGGCTTGTGAAGCCGCTAAGGATCACGGCCGCGATCGTATTGAAGTCTACAACCTATCCAATGAAAGCCTGATACAGCGCCGCGATGACATGCAGTTGGTTACCGATATTCAGCGCGCGCTCGATTCAGATGGCCTCGAGTTGATGGCGCAGCAAATAGCATCGCTCGGATTAAAGCGGGATCGACCGCGTTTCGAGATATTGTTGCGTATGAAGGATGGTGATGGTGAATTGGTGTCGACCACAGCGTTCTTCTCCGCCGCTGAACGGTATCAAATCATGCCACAGATCGATCGCTGGGTAGTCAGCGCAACGATCGCACGCTTGAATGAATATGCAGACGATATCAACGCACTCGACGTGCTGTTTTCGATGAATTTGTCAGGCCAGTCGCTCGGCGATGATGAAATTCTCGAGTTCATCGAGGACGAAATCAAAGCCTCGGGTATAGCGGCCCGATCGCTCGGATTCGAGGTCACCGAATCTGCGGCCGTGTCGAATCTAACAAAAGCGCAGGCGTTCATCGATGCGCTACATGATCGTGGTTGTCGCATTGCACTCGATGATTTTGGCGCCGGACTGAGCTCGTTCGCGTATTTGAAAAACTTCCGCGTCGACACGCTGAAGATCGACGGTAGCTTCATTCGTGACATTACCGACAATCGCATATCGGAATCGATGGTCGCGGCGATTACTCAGGTTGCAAAAGTGATGAAGCTCGATACCGTCGCCGAGTACGTTGAACACGAAAAAACACGCAAGCTGATCACTGAGTTGGGCGTCGATTTCGCGCAGGGGCACGCAATAGGCAAGCCGCAGCCGTTGGCGGAAGTACTCGAAAGTTTGGGCGACGTGGCTGAATCGACCGCCTAAGTCAGAAGACGCCGGCTTCCAGGCCTGCGGCGAGCGTTAATCCCAACTCCTCACACTCCGCGAGCCGCGACTCATCGAAGTCGCCGACAATCAAGACCGGTTCTTGTACCTCGCGAACCGAAAGCCCCGTCAGGATACGTCGTAGACTCGACATAGCGCCGCTGCCGTCATTACCGGCACGGATAAACATCGCGTACGGTTTGCCGTCGATCTTGCCCTCACAGGGATAATAGACGCGATCGAGGAAAAACTTCATGGCTCCGCTCATGTAGCCGAAGTTTTCAGGTGTGCCGAGGAGAAAACCGTCACACCAGAGCAAGTCGTCAGCATCTGCTTCCAGCGCAGTTCGAACGCGCACATCGACGTCATCCACGTCCGGATGATTCGCACCATTGATCACAGCGTCAGCCATCCTCGATGTCGAGCCAGATTGCGTGTGATAAACGATAAGAAGATGCTTCGCGTCCGCCATAAACATCAGTGTAACCCGTGAAGACGGTGGATTTTTGGTTAGACTCCGGGCAATGAAACTTTCCGCTACCATCAATTCCGTTATCGATTCGCTGCCAACGGCGCTACAGGCGACGACAATTCGCTGGTTCGATCGCTTGTGTGAGAGTTACGCCGCGCCAGCCGCGGCGGACCTGCCCGATCTGGCCCGAGTCGTCGCCTGTAGCGAGTTCGCTGCCGGCGTATTGCTGCGCAACTGGGCGACGCTCGGTGACAAGCTTGCGACATTTCATCAAGCGCCCGACGGTGACGCGTTGGCGCGCTTTGCGGACGATTTTGGCACGAGCGACGCGTCACTGGCAGAAGCCAAGGCCAGCCTGCGACGCGAGCGCAATCGACAGTTAACGCACATTCTGTGGCGCGACATCGTCGGCGACGCGAGTGTTTCTGAGACCTTGGAGGCGCTGTCGGACGTGGCGGACCAACTGTTGCGTGGGGCGAGCGAATATGCCGTACGACAAATGCCAAAACGTTTCGGTCAGCTTCGCGATGACAATGGCACGTTAGTGCCGATGGTCATCATTGGCATGGGCAAGCTCGGTGGTCATGAGCTGAATTTTTCATCGGACATTGACATTATTTTCGCGTATCCAAGAGACGGCGTTAGTGATGGGCAGAAGCAGCTGCATGCACAACAGTACTTTGATCGAATTTCGCGATACGTCATTGCATTGCTCGATGAAGTCACGGCGGATGGTTTTGTCTTTCGCACGGACACACGTCTGCGGCCGTTCGGCGACAGCGGGCCACCCGTCGTCAGCTTTGCGGCGCTCGAAGCCTACCTTCTGCAGCATGGCCGCGAGTGGGAGCGATATGCCTACATCAAAGCGCGCATTGTCGGCGCACGCCCGGAGGCCAACGTTCAGCGAGATCTGTTCGAAAATTTGATACAGCCGTTCGTGTACCGGCGCTATCTCGACTACGGGGTATTCGAGGCCTTGCGTGAGATGCACGCCATGATCTCAACTGAAGTGAAGCAGCGAGAGTTGGCGCAAAATATCAAACTCGGGCCTGGGGGAATTCGCGAAATCGAATTCATCGTGCAATCGCTGCAGCTTGTCCGCGGTGGCAGGCGGCTGGAGCTCCAATCACCGTCATTATTATCCGTGTTGCCATTACTCGTCGACGCTAAAGGCATTAGCCAGCACGCGGCAGATGGACTCACCGCGGCATATCTGTTCTTACGCCGTCTCGAAAATCTTATGCAGGCCGCACATGACAAACAGACCCACGAACTGCCGGATGACGAACAAGATCGCGCAAGGCTGTGTTTTGCAATGGAAGTTCCAAATTGGGATGTGCTTACAGACGAGCTTGAGCGGCATAGACGATTCGTATCGCAGCAATTCAACCGTATTGCGTTTCGAGGCAGTAGCGCCGCCGATGATCAGACAGTAGAACAGCGTCTCAGCGAGCTATGGGGCGCCGCGGCAGGGGCCGCCGAGTGGCAACAGGCCCTCGAGAAGTTCGACTTCCGAGATGCCGCTGTCGTCGCGAAGCATGTCATTACTTTCCGCGACGCGCCGACGACTCGCAAGATCGGTACGGTCGCAAGCGTACGCCTACAAACGTTTGTTTGCCGTTTACTGACGCTTGCGAGGGAGCGGCAACATCCGGCGCTCGCCGTTGCGCGCAGTCTGCAGGTCATCGAACGGGTGCTGCGTCGTAGCGCGTATCTCGCGCTACTAAATGAAAACCGACTTGCCGCTGAGCGACTCGTCAGTCTGTGCGAGCGTAGCGCCTACATCACGGATGAGCTCGCACGCTTCCCGGTTCTGCTCGACGAATTGTTGGACCCACGATTGCTCACCGGGCCGATGAGCAAAGGCGAACTGAAGACCGAGCTCGACGAGCACCTGTCGGGTTTCGACGATGGTTTGGGCGGTATTGGCGCCAACCTGGACAGCGAGCAGCACATGGAACTGCTGGCACAATTTCAGCGTGGCAATATGTTTCGGGTGGCGGTTGCCGACTTTAGTGGCGAGCTACCCATCATGAAGGTCAGCGACAGCCTGACGTTTCTCGCAGAGACAGTACTCGAACATGCGCTTGCAGTCGCATGGAAAGATTTAACGTCGAAGCATGGCGTTCCGCGCTACGAGATCGACGGCGAATCGCGAACGGCTGGATTCGGCGTTATTGCCTACGGCAAACTCGGTGGCCTCGAGCTGTCATATGGGTCCGATCTCGACATTGTTTTTCTGCACGACTCACGCGGTAAGGCACAGCTAACCGACGGCAGCCGGCCGCTCGACAATTCGATGTTTTTCTCCCGATTGGTTCGCCGCCTGGTGCATTTCCTGACGACACGTACGACGACAGGCGCTCTGTACGAGATCGACACGCGCCTACGACCGAGCGGCCGCAAGGGCCTGCTCGTGACCAGTACCGATGCGTTCGAACGGTACCAGGAAGAAAATGCGTGGACCTGGGAACATCAGGCGTTGCTGCGTGCCCGTGCTGTCGCGGGCAGCGAAGAGCTCGCAAAGGAGTTCGAGCGCATTCGCGCCGATACGCTAACGCAGCGCGTGAAGCGGGACACGTTGAAAGACGACGTGCTGTCGATGCGAGCGCGCATGCGCAAGGAACTCGATCGCAGCGACGTCGCGGTCTTTGACCTCAAGCAGGGAGTCGGGGGCATCGGTGATATTGAATTTCTGGTGCAATACCTTGTACTGAGTCACGCTGCGACAGAGCCTTCGGTGTTCGAATTCACGGACAATATCCGGCAACTGGACGCACTGGCCGCCAGCGGCATCGTGACGCCCGACACTGCCGCCGCGCTGCAGGACATATATCGTATTTTCCGACTTCGCCAGCATCATTTGGTACTTAACGACGAGGAGCCGCTGGTCGCCGCCGACGACTTCACCGAGGAGCGCGCCACAGTGGTGCTGGCCTGGGAGCAGGCGTTCGAGTCATAGCCGGCTTGCGACAACGAACGTATAATTCGCTCTCTTTTCATTCTCGATGAGGGACATCGTGGCAGCCAGAGCGGGAACGGTAGATCAAAATCTGATCCCGGCCAACGCACAGCACAAGTACCAGGTACGAATGAAAGACCTGCCCTTGTCCTGTCCGATGCCGGGCATGTATCTGTGGAATTCCCATCCAAAGGTGTACTTGCCGGTTGAGGAAACCGGTGAGGCCAAGTGCCCGTATTGCGGCGCGCAATACTTCTTGTCTGACGACGAATAAGGGTAGCGGGCGTGCACATCGTCACCGGCGGTGCCGGTTTTATCGGCAGTAATCTGGTTCGTGACCTGATCAAGCGTGGCCATAACGATGTCGTCGTCGTTGACGATCTCAGTGACGGCCATAAGTTCATCAATATCTCTGAGCTTGCGATCGCGGACTACCTTGATAGATACGAATTCCTAAAGCGAATGGACGACTCGAGCTTTGTGTCAGGCATCAAAACGATACTTCATCAAGGAGCGTGTTCGGAAACGACCGAATGGGACGGTCGTTACATGATGCGCAATAACTACAGTTATTCGCGAGCGCTTTTACACCATTGTCTCGACAATCGGATTCCGTACATTTACGCATCGTCGGCCGCCGTCTATGGCACGTCGACAACATTCAACGAGCATCCCGATAACGAAAGACCATTAAACATCTACGGCTATTCCAAGCTGCAGTTCGATCGCTACGTGCGGCGCGTTGCGAGCAATCTGGACAGCCAGGTTGTCGGCTTGCGATATTTCAATGTTTACGGACCTCGCGAGCAGCACAAAGCCTCTATGGCGAGCGTCGCCTGGCATTTCAACAATCAAGTGCAAGACGATGGCGAGGTACGTTTGTTCGAGGGCGCCGACGGCTACGGCGACGGCGAGCAGATGCGCGATTTTGTCTACGTTGACGATATCTGTGCGGTCAATCTGTGGTTTCTGGACCACCCGGATGTATCCGGTATCTTCAATGCCGGTACCGGCAACGCGCAGACATTCAACGATGTTGCGAATGCGGTACTCGGCTGGCACGGACGCGGCAAAATTTGTTATATCCCGCTCCCGGAACACCTAAAGGGCGCGTATCAGAGTTACACGCAAGCGGATCTCGCCGCGCTTCGCGCTAGCGGTTGTGACGTCGAATTCCGGCCGGTCGAGCAGGGTGTGCCAAATTATCTCGACGAAATCGCCGGCTAAAAAATGTCAACGGCTGCGACACTGATTGTCGGCCCATCGTGGGTTGGCGACATGGTCATGGCGAACGCTTTATTCAAACACTTGAAAAGTCGCGAGCCCAATCGGCCGTTAGACGTGTTAGCGCCGGGCTGGTCGCTACCGGTTGTCGCGAGGATGCCGGAAATTCGCGACGGCATTGCCGCAGAGACAGGACATGGCGAACTGGGTTTCAGCAAACGACGAAAGATCGGTCGCGCGTTACAAGACCGCTACGATCGAGCAATCGTTCTGCCACGCTCATTGAAAGCGGCACTGGTACCGTGGTTCGCGAAGATTCCGAGGCGTACCGGTTATCGTGGCGAATCGCGTTACTGGCTGATCAACGATATGCGGCCGTTCGATCGTGATGCGCTCGACCAGACTGTCAAACGCTTCGTGGCGCTCGGTACCGAACAGGGCGAGGCATCGCCTGAGATACTCTATCCGACGCTAGCAATCGATCATGACAATCAGGCGACAGTAATCGACAAGTTGAATCTTTCGACCGCCAAGCCCGTCGTCGCGTTTATGCCTGGTGCCGAATATGGGCCTGCCAAATGCTGGCCCCTCGATCAGTTTGCCGAGCTTGCCAACAAGCTTGCGAATGATAGGTACAGTGTCTGGATTCTCGGCTCGGAAAAGGATCATCCGGCCGGTGAAGAAATTGCGGGGGTCAGCGACGCGATCAATATCTGCGGCAAGACCTCACTCGCCGATGTTATCGATTTGTTGGCATTCGCTCAGCAGGCCGTCAGCAATGACTCGGGCCTGATGCACATTGCCGCTGCTGTTGGCACGCACACGCACGCAATCTACGGCTCGTCAACGCCAAAGTTCACGCCGCCGCTGACGGACAGTCGCGACATTCATTACCTTGATCTGGACTGCAGTCCGTGTTTCGAACGTGAATGCCCGCTTGGACACTTACGCTGCCTGAAAGAGATTCGGCCGGAATCCGTATACGGAGCAATTTGTCGCCGCACGGCTTGATGCGCAAGGCTCTTTTATGTCTCGCACTCAGCCAACCGCACCGACAGTGCTAGCTGCTAATAGTCAGCGCGGGCTGTAACGGCAAAACGTACCAGACGACGGCAAGAAAATGGCAAATGCCGCCAGCAAGCACAAAAAGGTGCCAGATGGCGTGATTGAAAATCACCCGATCGGCCGCGTAGAACACGGCACCAATGGTGTAACTAGCGCCGCCAGCGATCAACCATCCCATGCCATTGGGGCCGATTGCATCCGCGACCTGCGGCGCGGCGATCACAACCAGCCAACCCATGAACAGATACCCGGCCAGGGACACTCGCGGGTATCTGTGTCGAAACCATAGCTTGGTCAATATTCCAGCGGTTGCCAGTGACCAGATAATGCCAAATAACCACCAGCCGGTGCTGCTGCGGAGCGCGACAAGCAAAAACGGCGTATAGGTGCCTGCGATTAGAAGATAAATCGCACAATGATCCAGCAGTTTGTAAATATGTTTGTTCGGAGACCTGTGCAGTGCGTGATACAGCGTGGACGAGAGAAACAACGCGATCATGCTGAAACCGTAGACGGAACTTGCAGCAATTCGCCACGGATCGGCTGTACCGATTGACAGATACAGCATCCACGAGAGGCCGGCAATACTGAGAATAACGCCTGCCCCATGGCTGACGGCGTGTGCGATCTCCTCAGCCACTGAATATTCGGATGTATTTTCTTCCATCTTGGGTTGAACCGAACTGCTGTTTGCAGCGATTCAGTGATGCTAGCGCGTTATTCGCTTGGCTGATCGTCAATTCGCGCCAAATACGCCATCAATTTTTTCGACAACATCCGCAACCTGAATCAAGTCCATTGCCTTTGGGCTGCGTACACGCTGTCCCCAGCGCACTTGATCGACAGTCTTGCCTAAGAATTTCTGCAGCGCATCCGGGTAGCGGTTTACGATGAGTTGTCGCGAAATATATGGCCCTGTGCGCAGCGGATTCGACGTGGCATAAAGGCCGACGACCGGCGTCCCCACGGCTGTTGCCATATGCGCGGGTCCCGAATCCGGGCATAGCAACAAGTCGGATGCCGCAAATACGGCCAGCGATTGCTTCAGCGTTGTCTGGCCAATCAGATTAGAAACAGCTGAACCCATTTGATCGCTAATCGCCCGCCCGTAGTCACGCTCGACGTCGCTGTTGCCGCCGGTCAGTACTATGCGGGCACCGTGGTTGGATTGTGCGTACTTTGCAACTTCAGCAAATCTGTCCGCCGGCCAATTGCGAAAGTTGCGGTTTCGCTGACTGCTGCAGGGGCTGATGACCAAGGTCGGCTGGTCGCAGTGCTTCGTGCCGAACCCCCGCTCCGCTTCGCTCAAGGGAATGTCCCAGCGAAGGGGCGTCGGTTTTGCGCCAATGAACCGCGCAAATCCCATCATAGCGTCGAGCGCATGTTCGTATGACGCAGCAGGAATACGCTTATTCGTAAACAACCATTGAAAATCTCGCGCACGTTTGAAATCAAAGCCAAGGCGTACTGGCGCCGGTATCAGACGACAAAGTCGGTTTGCTCGCATCGACGCGTGCATGCATAACGCAACATCGAATTTTTTGTCCTTCATCACACGACGAAAATCGCGATACGCCTCGCCGCCTTTCGATTTATCGAAAATGATAAACTCGACGCCGGAAATATCACCGAGCAGCGATGCCTCAGTCTTACCAATCACCCACGTTATGCGCGCATCGGGCCAGTTATCGGCGAGGTTTCGAACAACTGCCAAAGCATGGCAGGTGTCGCCGATCGCAGAAAGACGAATGAGGCAAATGTTCGGAGCTTCGGATTGGGAGAACAATTGAGAAAAATCGATAACAAGGAACGGGTACGTTGACCGAAACCGTCGAAAGAACCGCGACCGGCGCCATCCTATACGATCGGGCCATTATCAGCCAGATATCGGCGAGTCACTTTGTGCCGCAGGGTTGGGCGCACGCAGAGCAGCTGACTGGCGAAATGGGTTCCGGAGGCCGCGGAAATACGATGCTGGTTGGCAATGTACCGCGCCAGTTTGTTTTGCGCCGCTACCGCCGCGGCGGGCTGATCGGCAAGATCGTGCGCTACCATTATTTCTGGACCGGTGAAAATGAAACGCGGTCATTTGCGGAATGGCGTCTATTGGCAAAAATGGCTGAGTTTGATCTGCGCGTACCGCGCCCGGCTGCCGCGCGCTATCAGCGCCGGGGTACGTTCTATACGGCCGACTTGATTACCGTCACCATTCCAAAGGTCCGGCCACTATCGACAGTCATCGCCGAGGCTGCGCGAAATGCAGACTTTTGGGCCTCGATCGGCGCTGCGATACACGAGTTCCACGAAGCCGGCGTTTATCATGCAGACATGAACGCTTACAACATTCAGATCGACGACAACGACAAACTATGGATGTTGGACTTTGACAAGGGTTGCCTGAAGGAACCTGGCCCGTGGCAGCAAGAAACCCTAAATCGATTGCACCGCTCGTTGAAAAAAATTTGTACGATCAATCCCATGTTACATTTCAGCACGTCAAACTGGGAGGCGTTATTGGCGGGTTACTTCGCGGCATCGAGGTCTGCATAGTAGTCTTCAAAGCCCGGCGGAAGGTTCTTAAACTTTCTGTGAATCCAGAAATATTGCTCTGGACACACGCGAATATGCTGCTCGAGAATCCGCACATATTGCCGTGTGTCTTCGATTTCGTCGTCGCTAGGAAAGTTCTTGAGCGGCGGTAAGATGCGAAATTCGTAATGTCCATTCGGAAGGCGGCGCGGGAAAAAGGGCAGCGCTACGGCCCTGCCCAGCCGCGCTAACGTTGATGTTGCCGTCGTGTGCATCGACGGAACACCGAAGAATTCGACGACCGCTGAACCTTTGCGATCGTAGCTTTGGTCCGGCGCGTACCAGACGGGACGCCCGCTCCTCAAGCTCCTTACTAATTGCTTGATATCACGCTTCTCGATCGTCCCACCCGCCGATACTTCACGACCTGAGCGCAACAGTTCGGTAATGAAATCGCTGCGACTTTTACGGTACACCGCGTCATACGGCGGGCAATCTATCGCAAGCAATCGGCCCATAATTTCCATTGTTGTGAAATGAGCACATAGCAGAATGACGCCCTGGCCGGATTCGATCGCCGCATGCAGATGTTCAATACCTTCGAGGCGCGCGATCTTGCGGTGAAATCGCTCCGATGCCCACCGGGCCAGGCCCATTTCAATGATGGACATGCCCAGCGCTTCAAAATGCCGCTTCGCGAGCCGATTGCGTTCTTCGGTGGATAGCTCCGGAAAACAAAGCTCGATATTGCGACGGACAACGCGACGGCGCGAACCGCCAAAGGCGTGCGCAATTTTGCCGATGGACGTGCCGATCGCGAGACCGACGCGATGCGGTAACAAACAAATCACCCGCAATATGGCGATGCCAACCCAAATCGGCCAATAACGCGGCGCCCAATAGGCGGTCAGGGGTTTGCGGTCACTTGACATCGTGACGGAGCTTATGAACTGCGGCAGGTCGAGTCCAGTCGTACCAGGACTAAATCTGCTGGTTTACTCGGAAATGCCGTCGATATAGGCGCTGTCCTCGGTCACCGTCTCACTTTCGCTGACGAGCGAACCGTCACCGTCTTTGACCGAGTCAATGGGTGCTTGGTCAGTTTGAATGCCGACGTGAAACGCGGCGAATCCTGGCATAACGACTTGGTTGCGTGCCATGCCAATGATGCGGCCGGAATACGGCGAGCGAATTTCGGTGCGTGCGTTATTCATCGGGTCGGTTACCGTTCCGAGCAGCTGGCCGCGGCGTACGGTGCTGCCCAGACTAACGTCCGACAGTAGAATGCCCCCAGAGTCGGCGCGTACCCAGCTAGAACTGTAATAGACGGGTTCTGGAGCGCCCCACAGTCGGCTGCGCTTGGTCATGCCTAGCGAGCTAATTAGTGTCTCGATACCTTTTACGCCATGTTTCACTTCGCCCAGTTCTAGCTGCAACGGACCGCCGGCTTCGAGTGTGACGGTCGGAATACCGGCTTGCGTCGCGGCATAGCGCAGCGTCCCAATGCCCGGCGTGCTATGCAAGATAACGGTGGCGCCAAATCCTTGCGTCAGTGTCACAACGTCAGGATTACGTAAGTCGGCACGTATTTGCGGCAAGTTGGCGCGTTCGAACGAGCCGGTGTGCAAATCAATCAAAGCATCACAATGTGCGATTACATTTTCAAATAACGAACTAGCGATACGAGCTGCCGCACTGCCGTTCGGATTACCGGGAAAGTAGCGATTAAGATCGCGACGATCTGGTAGATAACGCGAACCGCGACGGAAACCTTGCACGTTTACGATTGGAACGCCGATCAGCGCGCCGGACAAACGATCTGGCGAGATGTCATGCATGACGCGGCGAACCATTTCTATACCGTTTAGCTCGTCGCCATGGACCGCCGCGGTCAGGCACAGCGTGGGACCAGGTTCCGAACCGTTTACCACGAGCACCGGCGTCGATACCGGCACACCCTCAAACAACTCGGTGGCCGCCCAGTTGAGCCGTGCCGAATATCCCGGTGCGACTTCGACGCCGAGCAAACTCAGCGGCTTGGCTTTACCTGCTGCCGTTGTCACGGCGTCGGCGAGCGGTACATCAGGTTCGGTGGGTGGCGCGGGTTCGACGAATTGCTCGGCGACGGCAGTCACTTCGCTGGAACGAGAATCGAGGTCCTCGGTCGTATCGTTAAGCAGATCGGCGCCACTATCGGATGGATCGACGGCTACTTCGCCCGCTAATAACGAGCTTGCCGCGAGAAGCGACATCAATGCGCCGAGCCGGAATGTGAGGCGGATAGTCAGTTTCATGGCTGCAATTCAGGTAAGGCCGCGGTGTTCCGATTTGCCGCCGCGGGTAAAGCTTATTAGCATCACCCACAGTACGTTAAAACGCCGTCTTTTTCTGTGAACTAATCAATAATTTACGATTGAAACCTAGACTTGACTAAATGACAAGTAAATTGCCTAATTTTTTGCTTTTTCTAAGCATTTTCAGCCTGTCTGTGGCGCTAGCAGAGACTTTTCCGCAGCCCCCAGAGCTTAAGCCGGACATCGATTTCTGGGTGTCGATCTTTACGCGCTACGACAGCAACGAGGGCGTTTTACACGACAATCGGAACCTCGGTGTCGTGTACGAGCGACTGGATATGCCCAGTACGTTGTCCAGAAAAGCGCGCCAACGCGGGATAACGGAGCACAGAAAAGCGCTGCAGGCGGTCCTGCGTGTGCTCGCAAGCGGCAAGCGCGACGAGCTAAGTGCCGAAGAAGCCCGACTACTGGCGCTGTGGCCGCCGGACGTCAGCAACGCAACACTAAAAGCCGCTGTGAATCGAATTCGCTACCAGCAGGGTTTGTCGGATCGCTTTCGACAAGGCCTGGCCCGTTCCGGGCGCTGGCGCACGTTCATCGAAACCGAATTTTCAGCATTAGGCGTGCCAGTCGAACTTGCCGCGTTGCCGCACGTCGAGTCTTCTTACAATCCTGCTGCGCGCTCACATGTCGGTGCATCTGGCATCTGGCAATTTACGCGCAGCACGGGGCGTCGTTACATGCGCGTCGATCATGTGCTCGACGAACGCAATGACCCGTACGAAGCTACGCGCGGCGCCGGCAGGTTACTCGCCTACAATCATTCAATCACCGGAAACTGGCCGATGGCGATTACCGCGTACAATCACGGACTCGCCGGAGTGCGTCGGGCGATGCGCAAATACGGCGACACGGCATACGTTGATATTTTGCGCAAATACAACGGTCGTACATTTGGTTTTGCGTCACGTAACTTTTACGTTGCGTTTCTGGCGGCAATGACGGTCGACCAAAACGCGGAGACGTATTTTCCTGGTGTGACAACCGAGTCGGCGCTCAACTATGATCTGGCAGAGCTCGGCGGATACATACCGGCAAGCGACATTAGTCGTGCGCTTGGCATGACGCCGACGGAGCTAGCCAAACACAATCCGGCGCTGCAGCCGACCGTTTGGCAGGGCAGCAAGCTTCTGCCAAAGGGTTTTGGCGTACGCGTGCCGGCTCAATCGTTATCGAAACCGCTTGCCGAGCTACTGGCCGGATTGCCGAGCGATCTGTGGGCGTCAAAACAACTTCCCGACATGTTTCACACCGTTGTCAGGGGCGATACCTTGTCGCAAATCGCGGAAGCTTACGACACTCGTATTTCCACGCTCGTTGCCTTGAACAATCTTGGTAGTCGACACCGAATTCGCGCGGGCCAGCGCTTGCGTTTGCCTGCCGCCGGCCCGGCGCCAGCCGCTGCTGCACCCGTTACAGTCGCGGCCGCGATCGAGGTGCCGGTCGTTGCCAGCGTCACCGAAGCGGCGACCGAAAAAGCTGTGATTGAGGAGATTACGCCCGCGGCGATGGCAAGTGAGCCCGTGACGACGGTGGAAGCTCTGCGGACGGCGTTATTATCGGATCCCAGTGATTACAGCGTCACCAGTGACCTGACAATCGAAGTGCAGCCACTGGAGACGCTCGGTCATTACGCCGACTGGCTCGGGATTCGGACACAGCGGCTGCGAGACATCAACGGTCTGGCGTTTCGCACGCCGGTTGCCGTCGGCCAGCGCATTAAGCTTGAATTCCCCGAAGTCGATATGGGGACTTTCGAAAGTCGCCGAGTCGACTACCACCGCAACCAACAGGACCACTACTTTCGAGAACACGTGATCGCCGGTGCCAGCGAGCACGTTATCCGTCGCGGTGAATCGATCTGGATTCTGTCGTTGCGGGTATACAAAGTGCCGATCTGGTTGTTTCGGCAGTACAACCCAGAACTCGATCTGCACAACGTGCGCCCGGGCATGATTGTTCGTTTCCCGACACTCGTTGACAGCGATCGATCGTAATGAGCGCGTATAGCACGCTGTTGATCGTACGCTTGGCGCCGGTCGTGTTCGTCACTCTGGCGGCGGCGGCCTGGTTCAATGAGGTTCAAGAAGGCGGACCCTGGGTGGCGCGCAATCTGTTGCCACTCGGACTGCTGATCGTGCTGTCCTGGCTAAGTTTGCACCGCGGTGCCGGCAAGTGGACCGGTACGGACTGGCGCTTGCCGCTCGGTGTGCTCGGATTCGCAATCCCAGCCTTCGGGCTTAGCACGTATCTGCACTATGCTTACTCGGTGAACCTGAATGGCATGTTTGACCAGGGACCCGGCGAACTATTTCGCTTTCTGCCGGTGTATACGGTAGTCGCTGGTGGCATCGGATTCGCGATCGGCTGGATCGTCGGCCGCAACGTGGTGTGAACCAAGCCATTTTTCGGGCCGCTGAGATTTGCTAATCTTGGGCGGTCAAGATCCGATATTGGGCTCAGTTGATGAAGACCGGAAGATATTCGCTGTCACAATTTGCCGCCATAATGCTGCTGGCTGCCGTTGCCGTGCCAGGGCCGAATATCGCGGCCAGCGAGTTTCCGCAGGCCGATCTCGTCGTTGTCGAAAAGGCCAAACGCAAAATACACCTTTTTAGTGGCGGCGAGCCCTTTCGATCTTTTGATATCGCGTTGGGCATCCAGCCTATCGGTGACAAGCGACAGGAAGGTGACTTCAGGACGCCTGAGGGTCGCTACATTCTCGACCGTCGAAACGCGAACAGCGAGTTTTTCCTGTCAATCCATGTCTCCTATCCAAGTCACCAGGATCGCGCTGAGGCCCGTTCCCAAGGCGTCGCGCCCGGCGGTGCGATTATGATTCATGGTCGACCGAACGAGCCGACGCGATCACAGTTGTATTACGAAACTCAAGATTGGACGAATGGCTGCATTGCGGTGTCCAATTCCGACATGATCGATATCTGGCTGATGACCGGCGATTACACGCCGATTGAAATCCGCCCCTGACAATAAGAAGCACACCGTCAATGAATCTGAATTCCGGGGTCGAGTCCGTCGACACTGAGGTGTGGCCTGAGGGCAGCCTCGAAGTGCTGTCGCAGGTCGAAGTCGACCAGCTTCGATCAAGTGGCGAAGGCGGCCTGTATCCGTTGATTCGCCGCTGCATGCTGGCGGTGCTGAATTCTGGCAGTGACGTCGATGATGCTCGAACGGTGCTCGAGCGCTATCGCGATTTTGATGTCAGTTTCCTGCAAAAAGACCGTGGGCTGAAAGTGTCCCTGACCGGGGCTCCTGCACATGCGTTCGTCGATGGCAAGATGATTCGCGGTATCCGCGAACTGCTGTTTGCGGTGTTGCGCGACATCGTCTTCATGAGCAACGAGATCATCGGCGACCCCCGATTTGATCCTGACTCCGCCGAAGGCGTCACAAATGCGGTATTTCACATCGTTCGAAATGCGCGGCTGCTGATGGTGCCAGCCGACGTCAATTTGGTCGTTTGCTGGGGCGGGCATGCGATCGGCCGAACCGAGTACGATTACACCAAGCTCGTCGGCTACGAACTGGGCCTTCGCGGCATGAACGTCTGCACGGGTTGTGGCCCCGGTGCGATGAAGGGACCGATGAAAGGCGCGACGATTGGGCATGCGAAACAGCGCATACGCGGTGGTTCCTACATCGGTATTACCGAGCCGGGAATCATCGCGGCCGAGTCGCCCAATCCTATCGTCAATTCCCTGGTGATCATGCCGGACATGGAAAAGCGACTTGAAGCCTTTGTTCGGGTCGGACATGGGGTGGTCGTCTTCCCAGGCGGTGTCGGAACCGCGGAGGAAATTCTTTATCTTCTCGGCGTGTTGTTGCATCCGGACAATCGGGACATCCCGATGCCAATGATGATGACTGGTCCGGCGGCTGCGGAACCCTATTTTCGTCAAATCGATGAATTCGTTGCGGCGACGCTCGGAGATAAAGCGCGGAGCCGCTATTCGATTTTTATAGACGACCCGTCAGGTGTGGCGCGTGAAATGCATGCGTCACTCGAAAAAGTGCGGAATTTCCGCGAGCAGCGAGGCGATGCCTACTATTTTAACTGGCGGCTGAAAATTGACCAGGAATTCAAGCGACCGTTCAAAGCGACGCACGAATCAATGGCAGCTTTAGACATAAGCGGCAATTTGCCGACACATATTTTGGCAGCAAACCTGCGACGCGTTTTTTCGGGAATCGTATCGGGCAACGTCCGCGAAGACACGGCGGCGGAAATTGACAAGCACGGTCCATTCGAGATCAACGGTTCTGGTGACATCATGAAATTGCTAGACGGCTTACTGACCGCATTCGTTCAGCAAAAACGTATGAAGATCGCCAGTGCAGATTACATTCCATGCTACCGCATTAAGTAAAAAATGAGCTAATACATTGAAATAGATGAAAAAAATGCTGGCTGGCATTGTGATGCAGTTCCTGTGATTTCCTACGTCTAGAACTTAACATTTGCTCAAAGGATTGACCGAGACAGTTCAATGCCGGACAGCAAGAACGTCAAATGGGTCGACGACTACAAGGAAGATAGTTCGTCAGCCGCTAACTCAGATAATGCAGACAACGCTGTGGCACCGGTTCAGCCGGCTGCCAACGATGCGGATGGCTGGCAAAAGTATCGCCATTGGATATCGAAGGCACCGGCACCGCGAGGACGCCGTGTCGGTATCGATCCGTCGTTATATACGTGGAAGGGTTATCGAAACTGGACAGAGCAAGTCAAACGCAGTTGGTCCGGTAAGCAGGGTGACTCTGATTAGCTAATAAGATTCAATGCTGATTGTTATTAAGCGCGCCATTTATGGCGCGTTTTGCTTTTTGCGCAGCGTCGTTTGTAGCGACAAATTCATTTAACGAAATGTCGTCAATACCGCGCTCAAAACCGGTACTACGTCAGGTTTTTAGGGTTTTCCTCACGCCTCTAGCGACTTCCAAAGCAAGCTGTGATGCACCTCACGGAGGCATTATTGGGACGACACTATAGTTACATTTAGAGCTTGTTATTCGAATGGATTCACCAAGAACGGACATGTCAAGGAAGAGCACAGAAATCGAATCGCCCACGTCGTCGCTGAAGAACGAGTCGGCTCGTCAACGTTGGGAAATGTTCCACCGCGCAATCGCGCATGCCAAGCAGTCAAATGATGAGGCGCTGCGCGAACCCGAATGCCACGCCGGCGAAGGCAATAGCGGCGGACCGCTGCTATCGATTGTGCGATAGACGGGCCGATTGACCGAAATGGAACGCTTCGCGCAATACTGGGATGATTTCGACGACCTGATCGGCATGGTCGGTCTATGTACTGAGCGTATTCGTAGAATGGCATTGTTTGTCGTTGCTATCTTGCTATTCCTGGCCTTTGTCCTCGGTGTCATCCTGGTCGCTCTGATAGACCCACCGCTAGCGCTCGCTGTAGCCACGATTTTGGCCATCCAACTCACGTATCGCACTGTTACAGAGACACCGTCGCGGCACGCCGCCGCCTGACGGCACGCGCACCCCTGATTTCAATGATGGTGGGGCCTTGAAATAGGCGCCCGAGACACTATCGTGTCTTGTTCACGCTATATTCGGCATCGTGAGAATCACAGGAGAACACCGCGTGACTGACACCAGCGCTGCGGAAACGCACGGATTCCAGACCGAGGTACGTCAGCTCTTGCAGCTGATGATTCATTCGCTCTACAGCAATAAAGAGATTTTTCTGCGCGAGCTAATCTCGAATGCTTCCGACGCGGCCGACAAACTCCGATTCGAGGCGCTTGCTAAGCCCGATTTGCTTGGCGACGATCCCGAGCTCGGCATTCGCATCGAGATCAATAAAGAGGCTAATTCGATTGCCGTCATCGACAACGGCGTTGGCATGTCACGTGACGAGCTGATCGACAACCTTGGCACGATAGCCAAATCGGGAACAGCGGAGTTCCTGCAGACAATGACGGGCGACGATCAGAAAGACGCCCGCCTGATCGGCCAATTTGGCGTTGGATTTTATTCCGCCTTTATCGTTGCCGATAAAGTCACTGTCGAAACGCGTCGTGCGGGCGTCAAAGACACGGACGGTGTGCGTTGGGAGTCGGATGGGCAAGGCGAATTTACTATCGAGAAGATCGAACAGAGCGAACGCGGCACGCGGGTAACATTGCACTTGAAAAGCGAAGAATCGGAATTTGCGGATGCCTTCCGCGTCGAGACGTTAATTCGTAAGTATTCTGATCACATTGGCTTCCCGGTCACGCTGCAGGGCGCCGATGACGATGAGTCGAAAGTCGTCAATTCTGCGACGGCCCTATGGACTCGCCCGCGTTCGGAATTATCGGACGACGAATACAAGGAATTTTACAAGCACCTATCGCACGACTTCACAGACCCATTGTGCTGGAGCCACAATCGCGTCGAGGGCAAACGCGAATACACGAGTCTGCTGTACATTCCAACGAATCCGGCTTTCGACCTATGGAACCGCGAGGCGCCACGGGGGTTAAAGCTCTATGTTCAGCGCGTATTTATTATGGATGATGCGGAACAATTCCTGCCGCTATACCTGCGATTCGTTAAAGGCGTTGTCGACTCATCCGATCTACCGCTAAATATATCTCGAGAGCTGCTGCAGCAGAATCAGGATCTGCAGGCAATGCGAAGCGCGCTGACACGCCGCGTGCTCGATATGCTGCAAAAAATTGCGAGTAATCAGCCCGAAGATTACGAAAAGTTTTGGATGAGCTTCGGTAATGTCATGAAGGAAGGCCTGGTTGAGGATCACGCGAATAAGGACAAGCTTCATAAGTTGCTGCGCTTCTCGACGACGCACGACGCAGGCGGTGCGCAAAATCAATCGCTGGATGATTACATTGGGCGCGCAAAGGATGGCCAAGATAAAATCTATTACTTGCTTGCGGACAATACGGTAACGGCCGCCGCGAGTCCGCATCTCGAACAGCTGCGCGATAAGAATATCGAAGTGCTGCTGTTGACAGATCCAATCGATCCATGGGTGGTCGATCGTCTCGCCGAATATGACGGTAAGCAGCTTGTCGATGTCGCGCGAGAACAGCTTCAACTGCCCGACAGTGACGGCAAGATTACGCAGGATGCGATTAACGATGAGCACAAGCCGTTACTGAAGAAAGTGCGAACAGTCCTGAAAGGCCGGGTCGAATCAGTCAATGTCAGTCAGAGATTGGTCGACTCACCGGCCTGCGTGGTGTCGGCCGAGGACGAATTGAGTCCACAACTCAGACGTATGCTGGAGGCAAGTGGCCAGGCGGTCCCGGAAACGAAGCCGATACTCGAAATTAATGTCGATCATCCGCTTGTGACACGACTTTCAGCTGAAACGGACGACGGGCGTTTCAATGAACTTGCGAACATCGTATTGGATCATGCGTTGCTCGCAGAAGGCTCGCAGCTCGATAATCCGGCCGAATACGTGCGCCGGATGAATCATCTGCTGCTTGAAATGGGCTCCGCACAGTCAGCCGCCTGAGTGGCGATGGGAGAATACGATGTCCGAACATAAACCGAGCGATCAGGAGCTGCGCGACAAGCTCAGTGACGAGCAATATCAGGTAACGCAGAAAAAGGGCACGGAGCCTGCGTTCACCGGTCAGTACGTCGATCATAAGGCCGACGGCACGTACCAATGTGTCTGTTGCAACGCGCCGCTATTCTCGTCGGTTCAAAAATATGATTCTGGCTCGGGTTGGCCGAGCTTCTGGTTGCCACTCGCCGGCGATTCGGTGACTACTGTATCCGACACCACTCATGGCATGATTCGCCAGGAAGTCCTGTGCAGCAATTGTGGCGCCCATTTGGGCCATGTGTTCGAAGACGGGCCGCAGCCGACGGGACTTCGCTATTGCATCAATTCGGCGTCGCTGGGCTTTGATGACGCCGACTAACAATATTCTCAATTTTTTCAATCAAACGACAAAGGCTTCTGCTATGGGCATTCGTACGCTGGTGATGGTTTCTTTCGTATTTGCGCTGGTTTCCGGCTGCACTCAGGAAGCAGAACAATCAAATGACCCGATGGTCATGGAGGAATCCGGTTTGCAGATCAAGAAACTCAAAAATGGCTACGGAAAACCCGCCGAGGCCGGCGACTATGTGACGGTCCACTACACTGGTTGGCTGTTTGACGAAACCGCGCCAGACAAACGCGGTCAAAAATTCGATAGCTCGGTTGACCGCGGGGAAAAGTTTCAGTTTCCGCTCGGAGCTGGTCGCGTCATCCGCGGTTGGGATGAAGGCGTTGCCGGCATGCTGATAGGAGAGACTCGCGAGCTGACGATTCCGGCCGAATTGGCGTACGGCGATAGAAACATCGGCGCCATTCCAGCCGGTTCAACACTGGTGTTCGAAGTAGAATTGTTTGCGGCTGATGCGCCTGAGGGTGCCGAATAACGCCGAATTACTTACGGTCGCGCGTGTAACGCAAATTCGATCCGCCGATTGCGCGCACGCCCGTGCGCTGTGCTGTTATCGGCGATAGGCTCCGCCGAACCTCTTCCTTCGACCTGCAATCGGTCCAGCGTGATGCCGCCCTGCTGTAGATAGTCGGCGACGGCCTGCGCTCGCTGCAGGCTAAGCGCTCTATTAGAATCGACATTTCCCGACGTATCGCTATGGCCGCTGATGTGAATGGCACGATTACCGCAGTCCCGCGCAAAGTTGATCATGCGATCCAGCGCAGCGTATGAAGATGTTTTCAGCTCGCTGCCGGACAGTTGGAATTGAATTTGATCATCGCTAATAGCGGTGAATATCTTGTGACACAGTGCATCTACGCTCAGCGATTCGTCGATAACGAATACGTCAACAACGAGTTCAACATTCGCCGGCAGATGCTTACGAAACTTGCTTAGCGCGGCTGGCCAGTCGCCATGAACCGTAGCGACCCCCCGCACATCGATAGACGAAGCCGTTAGCGTTGCGATTCCCGACCGCATTGTCTTGACCAAAGATACGATGTCGTTATGCAGTGAGGCAGGTGTGTCACCATCGACGCTAATCAATCCTCCCCGCAGCGAGACAGAAAAGGCCGGCCCGAGTGTGCTAAACGAGTTCGACGTCGCAGATACGGGCGGCGTATTGCGGATCGGAGTCGCGAACAGAAAACCTACGGCAACGAGCAGGAATACGCAAAAGACCTTGAGCCAGTGAAGCATTGGAGTTGTCCGCAGTCAGGAATAATCGCTAGCCATCTGGTCGCGGAGCTCCCGTGCCTGCCCGATCCAGTCTTCACGATAAATGCGAGAGCGAAAGCCTTTAAGTCGACTCGCGACCCTGTCGATGTCGTATTCGCTCATCTCTGCAATCTGATTCAAGTGGAAGATACCGAGTTCGTTCAGGGTCTTTTCTATCGCGGGTCCAATGCCCTTGATGACCTTAAGGTCGTCACGCAAACGGTCGACCGGAGCGTCATTGATATGGGCCTCCCTGCTGAGAGTGTCGTTAGATGCGTCCAAGTTATCGGATAACGACTGCGAGTCGACAGACTCAACGCGCGTTTGGTCCGAACCAAGTACTGACTCGAGGGAGCTAATTTGCTCGCGTGCAGCGGCCAAGTCCTGTTTCAGTTGGTCGACATCGGAATTACGCTCACGAAAGCGCTCGATCAGAGGCGGTAAGCGCTGGTGCCAACTCTCCAGTTCACGGCTGAGCTTGAAAATTTTGTCGTCTTTCTTGGCGAGGGCGGCATTCACCGAATCACGATTCGACGACATGCTCCGCATATCGATTTCGAGTTGCTCGCGTTCCGTAACGACGGTTTGAAGTCTAATATTGACGGCTTTCAACTCACGTTGCAGCTCATCGCGTCGCTCGAGCGCTTCCTTTAGCGCCGTCGACAATTCTCGACTCCGATTGGTTGCATCTTTACTCGACGCTGTGAACTGACTGACCTGTTCCATCAGGCCTTTGTTTTGGTCGACGAGCCGTCTGTGTTCGATTCGTTGGGCTTCGATTTGCTCTTGCCATCCCGCGTGTACGACAGTTTTTTCCTTCGCGCTGCGGTTACTACGAATCATCCAGCCGGCTACCGCGGCAACGAACGCTGTTAATGCAATGATTCCAACTTGGATGGCTGTCATTTCCGGCATGCGCTAGCTCATTTCACGACTGATCAGGAAGCGAGTCTCAATTTATCCATCTCGCTGATGACTTCGCGGATCTGTTGCACGGCCCAATCGACCTCAGCCTTACTGATAACAAGTGGCGGAGCTAGCCGTACGACCGTCTGATGGGTCTCTTTGCTCAATAAGCCTCGATCCATCAGTGCCTCGCAGACCGCGCGGGCACTGCCCAGCGCTCGATCAATTTCAATACCAATAAACAGACCGCGACCGCGAACTTCTTTAATTAGTGGGCTGGTGATTTTGCCGATTTGCGCAAGTAGATAGTCACCCATTGATGCACTGGCCTCGACGAGGCCATCATCGATAAGAATATTCAGCGCCTCTAGGCCAACCGCGGCGGCTAAAGGATTGCCGCCAAATGTGCTGCCGTGATCGCCGGGCGTGAATACGTCCATTACGTCACGACGCGAAAGAAACATCGACACAGGCAGAATACCGCCGCCAAGGGCCTTGCCAAGAATCAAACCATCAGGGACGACCTGCTCATGCTCGCAGGCAAGGAATTTGCCGGTGCGGCCGAGGCCAGTCTGAATCTCGTCCGCGATGAGCAGAACATTGTGTTTGCGACAAAGCGTTGCCGCGGCTTTCAGGTATCCATCAGGCGGCATGACGATGCCAGCCTCACCCTGGATTGGTTCGACAAAGAACGCGGCCGTATTGTCGTTGATGGCCGCGTCGAGTGCGTCGATATTGCCATATTCAACGAGCTTGAAACCGGGCGGAAACGGACCGAATCCCGACTGGTACTGCGGCTCATCAGACATCGCGACAATGGCAATCGTGCGACCGTGAAAGTTGCCCGTGCAGGCGATAATCTCGGCCTGGTCCTTATCGACGCCCTTCACCGTGTATGCCCACTTGCGGGCGGCTTTAATCGCGGTCTCGACGGCTTCGGCGCCGGTGTTCATCGGCAAGGCCATATCCTGGCCGGTCAGCTCACAGGCACGCTCGAGGAACGGTCCGAGCTTGTCAGTGTGAAAAGCGCGCGAAACGATACTGAGTTCGGCGACTTGCCGCTGGACCAAGGCAACGAGTCGCGGTAGCGCATGGCCGTGGCTTACCGCGGAGTACGCGCTCATCATGTCGAGGTATTTCTTGCCGTTTTCATCCCAGACGAAGACGCCTTCGCCACGAGTCAGGACCACCGGCAGCGGGTGATAGTTTTGTGCGCAGAAACGCGCTTCCAGTTCAATTCGGCTGCTCATCGTAATTACCTGGCGCGACGGTCGCTGGCCTTGCCGCGCACATCAAAAGCTCTATAAGATCAAAATTTTACAGCAATTAACGGCGTGCGGGCCAGCCGCGCGAAAGATCATGCCGAAACCGCCGAGCGCTGAAAAACTGTTCCTCAACGGCCCTGCCGGCAAGCTGGAGGCCGTTCTTCAAAGTATGGCAGACTCGGCCCCGACCGGCGCGGCGGTTGTGCTGCATCCGCACCCGCAGCATGGCGGTACGATGCACAACAAGGTCGCACACACGCTCGCTCGTACCTTTGTGCGCTTGGGGTTCGCGACGCTGCGCTTCAACTTTCGCGGCACAGAAGCCAGTCAGGGTGAATACGATGACGGCAACGGTGAGTTGGACGATGCACTAGCGGCGATTGCATGGATGCGCGATAGATATCCCACCGCACCATTTTGGCTTGCCGGATTTTCCTTCGGTGCAGCGATCGCTGTGCGTGCTGCCGTCGAGACTGATGTTGACGGCCTCGTCAGTGTTGCCCCAGCCATCTATCGATTTGCAACGGGGCTCAAGACGCAACCGGAGTGTCCGTGGCTGGTCCTGCAGGGCGACGAAGATGAACTTATCGATGTTGACCAGACTGTAGCGTGGGTCAATGGCCTTGAGCCCGGTCCAGAGCTGCGCGTGGTGTCTGGCGCCGAACATTTTTTTCACGGCAGACTACTCGATCTGCGCGAAGCTGTGAGTGAATTCGTATCTCGTCACACATAAAAAAGCCGGGGCGAGCCCCGGCTTTTAGGTTTTTATCCTATTCAGGATTAGACCATGTCTTTGAGGCCCTTAAGGGCCGCTACCTTAACAACCTTTGTCGCCGGCTTGGCCTTGAACATCATCTCTTCGCCGGTAAATGGATTGACGCCCATGCGAGCTTTCCTTGCGGGTTTTTTCACGACACGCAATTTAAGGAGGCCGGGAATTGAGAACATGCCGACCGCATTGCGACCGCCAAGGCTCTTTTTGATCTGACCATTGAGTGATTCAAAAACGGCCGCGACGTCTTTGCGGGTCAAGCCCGTGTCATCGACGATCTTTGCATAGATTTCCGATTTGGTCGGTGGCTTGTTGGTATTTGCTGCCATGAAAAACTGTCTCCAATTAATAACAAACAAGTAGATACGAAAAAGGGGGTTTTGAGCCCGCGTCAAAAGCAGCGCGACGATAGCACAACTCTCCCGGCGGAAAAACCGGAAAACAGCTTAAATACAGGGTTTTTTTCGAATTTGGCGCTAGTCGGAGTAAAATTCACGCCGGAAACGAACCTGCGACGGCTGATCGACGCCTTCGGGCTTCACCGAAATATCGAAGCTCAGCATCTCGCGATTGACGACAGCCGTCACCCCAATGTAATAAATCGCGGCCGGGTCACCGGGTTCGTCGATACGCCGAAGCGAGACGTTTTTCAACTGCCCGGTCAGATTGACCGTCTTCACGGTGACGTCGCCAGGAATCGACACGTTGTCTGACTTACGAATAATTGAGACAGTTAGCATTGCGCGGTTTTTGCTGCGAACAAAATTATAGGCAGTAGCAACTTCCGGCGGCAGGTGATCGGTGGTTTGTGCGCTGAAATGCACGACGTGATCACCAATGTCGGCAGAAGTCGAGCCCGCCGGTTGCGCTTCGGGCACGACGGCATTGTTTCCGGGGCCGCCGCATGCGGAAGCCAGTCCAAGTATTGATAATGTGATCAGTGTTTTCTTAATGATCATAGATTTCGTTCTCCGATCTGAGCGCCGTCCCGGTACGCCGCAAAATGCCTGCGCCTATTTGCATTGCCGCCTCTATTTACTATAGCACTCAAAGCGGTAACTGTTTGAGTCCGCTCATTAAGATTGCAGCGGCCGATAGCAGAATAATCGCGAACACGGGTGAGATATCGAGTCCGCCAATCGGCGGAATGACACGCCGAAATGGGCGCAGCACCGGCTCAGTGATTGCATTGATAATCGCGATCGCCGGGTTATAGCTGCCTGCACCGCCGAGCCAACTCAATATGATCCGAATGATGATCGCAAATACGAACAGGCGCAGCGTCAGAATGACCAGGCTAACCGCAGCCGTAATCGCGATCGGCAGTATCGACGGTGGCTGTCGCCAGATAAGCACGATGATCAGGATAGTCAGGTACTGGATCCCATAAGCAACGACCACGGTGGCCGTGTCTATTTTGCCGATAGGTGGCAAAATTCGACGTACCGGAATCACCAGTGGCGACGTCAGGCGCAGGATCGCCTGTGACACTGGGTTGTTGAAGTTGATGCCCATCCATGGCAGCAGCAGGCGCAGCAGCAAAACAAGCAAGTAAAGCTGTGCGACCGAGTTAATGACAAATACGATCGCGCTGGTTGCGCTGGTCCCCATTTCCCGATCTCGACTATGTCTGATTATTGTGTGCGGCGTCGGCGAGTACGACGGCCCGGTCCCTCGCCGCGAATATCGCCTCTGCAAAGATAGCACGAACGTTTGCAGCTTCGAGACTGTCGAGTGCGGCGGCGGTCGTGCCTCCGGGCGAGCGTACCCGCGCTATCAGATCGTCAATGGCGGCGTCGCCATGTGCGGCCAGCGCCGCCGCGCCCGTGGCAGTTTCAATGGCCAACGTGCGTGCGGCGACAGCATCAATGCCGAATTCAACGGCAGTTTTTGCGAGCACATCGATCAGCAAAAAGAAGTATGCCGGACCGCTGCCGGACACGGCCGTCACTGCGTCAATGTCAGCTTCGCTGTTGACATCAACAACTGCGCCAACCGCAGAAATAATATCTGCCGCGCGTTCGCGTTCCATTTTGCTGGTACGGTCGTTGGCGTACAGGCCCGATACACCAAGCCGCAGCAACGCCGGTTGGTTCGGCATTATTCGTACGACAGACAGTCCGCCGCCAAGCCAGTTGTCTATGTCTCTACTGCGTACACCCGCTGCGATCGAGATTATCAAAGGCTTTGACAACTGAATCGTCTCTGACAAGTCGCGGCAAACTTCCGCCAGAACCTGCGGTTTTACGGCCAATACAATACAGTCGGCGCCGGTTGCAATATGTTTGTTGCTCGCACTGATCGTTGCGCCAGGTAGTGACGACGTTAGCGTTTTTCTCGCATCGGCGTTTGGCTCGGAGATCAGCAGCTCAGCGGCTTCGAAGCCGCCCTCGACCATGCCGCCGGCAATTGCACGGGTCATATTGCCGCCGCCAATGAATGCGATTTTCCGATTCGTCATATTTGCAAGCTCACGTAAAGGATTGATGTTTCCGGGCTTGAATTCCAAGGCTCAGATTCTAGCGCCGAACACTGCAGTGCCAATGCGCACGATCGTTGCACCTTCAAAAATAGCGGCGCGAAAGTCAGCGCTCATCCCCATAGAGAGCGTATCGAGCTCGATACCGCTGCTTGACAGGGATTCTGCCAGTTTGTAGAGCTTTGCGAACGGTTTTCGTTGTTCTTCGAAAGAACTCCGAATTGCCGGCAGGCACATCAAGCCGCGTAGTGACAGGTTGGGTAATTCGCTAACAGCGGCGGCAAGCTCAGGTAGTGCGTTCGGGCTGACGCCGGACTTGGCTTCCTCGGCATCAATATTGACCTCTAGGCAGACATTGAGGGGCGAATGCTCGGCCGGTCGCTGGCGGCTCAGCCGCTCCGCAATCTTCAGTCGGTCGATACTGTGAACCCAGTCAAAGTGCTCGGCGACGGCACGTGTTTTATTGGTCTGCAGATGGCCAATGAAGTGCCAGGTAAGGTCCTCGGTAAGCGTCTTGTTGATCTTCGTGAGGCCTTCCTGCACCTGGTTTTCGCCAAAATCGCGCTGACCACAACTGGCCGCCGCCAAGACCTTTTCGAGCGGCTGTTTTTTACTGACAGCGAGCAATTTGACGGACGCCGGGTCACGTTCAGCCTGAATGGCTGAATTGGCCAGCAAATCTCGGATTTTTCGCAAGTTTTCCGTGACTCTAATCACGTTTTACTCCGGGTGCTTCGCTATACTAGGCTTCGAATTGGTCCGGGTTATGGTAAGTCCGGGACGCTATTTTCGAGCCAGAAAGAGGGAGAAATATGGCCGTCGACGTTGCTCAGCTATTGTCGTTCACGGTAAAAAACAACGCCTCCGACCTGCACCTGTCCGGTGGGGTGCCGCCGATGATTCGTGTTGATGGTGACATCAAGCGCGTCAACATGCCGTCGCTGACCCACAAGGACGTCAATAGCATGGTGTACGACATCATGAATGACAAGCAGCGCAAGGATTATGAGGAGTTCCTGGAGACTGACTTTTCATTCGAGATTCCGAAGCTAGCTCGCTTTCGAGTCAATGCCTTTAACCAGAATCGCGGCTCGGCTGCGGTGTTTCGTACGATTCCCTCTGAAATTCTGACGCTAGAAGATCTAGGTGCGCCACCGATTTTCAAGGATGTGTCGATGCACCCAAGGGGGATAGTGCTCGTAACGGGACCAACAGGATCCGGTAAATCCACGACCCTCGCGGCGATGGTTGACTACATCAACGAAAATAAGCCGGACCACATTTTGACCATCGAGGATCCGATCGAATTCGTTCACGAATCGAAGAAGTCTCTGATCAATCAGCGCGAGGTACATCGCGACACACTCGGCTTTAACGAAGCGCTGCGTTCGGCGCTGCGTGAAGATCCGGATGTAATCCTGGTTGGTGAGTTGCGTGACCTCGAAACCATTCGGCTGGCGCTAACCGCCGCGGAGACAGGTCATCTTGTATTCGGTACGCTGCATACGAGCTCGGCCGCAAAAACGATCGACCGCGTCGTCGACGTATTTCCAGCCGCAGAAAAAGAGATGGTCCGGGCGATGTTGTCGGAGTCGCTACGCGCCGTCATTTCGCAAACGCTGCTGAAGAAAGTTGGCGGTGGTCGAATTGCCGCTCATGAGATTATGATCGGTACCCCGGCGATTCGAAACTTGATTCGCGAAGGCAAGATTGCACAAATGTACTCGGCGATTCAGACGGGACAGGGATCCGGAATGCACACGCTCGATCAGAATCTGGCCGAATTGATGTCAAAGGGCCTGATTAACAAGGAAGAAGCGCGCTTTAGGGCGGCCAACAAGGAAAATTTCTAGGGACGGGCTGAGGCCGTTCCGGAATAGGAGACAGGAAACATGGAACGCGAGCAAGCGGTACGACTGACGCAAAACCTGCTCAAGAAGATGGTCGAACGAAACGGTTCGGACCTGTTCATTACTTGTGGATTTCCACCGGCGATCAAAGTCGACGGAACAATTCACAAAGCAACAGAGACGCCGCTGTCAAATGAACAGGCGACGATCATGGTGCGCGCCATCATGAATGACAAGCAGATCAAAGAGTTCGATGCGACCAAGGAATGTAACTTCGCAATCGCGCCACAGGGCATCGGCCGTTTTCGCGTTAGCGCCTTCATCCAGCAGGGCAACGTCGGCGCCGTACTGCGCACGATTACGACGGAGATTCCAACCCTCGAAGAACTGGAATTGCCACCAATTTTGAAAGACGTCGTCATGAATAAGCGTGGCCTCGTCATCGTAGTTGGAGGTACAGGTTCCGGTAAGTCAACGACGCTCGCGGCGATGATCGGTCATCGCAATGAAAATTCACGCGGCCACATTATTTCGATTGAAGATCCTATCGAATACGTTCACCCTCACTTAGGCTGCGTCATTACGCAACGAGAGGTCGGTATCGATACAGATTCCTGGCATGCGGCCCTAAAGAACACGCTTCGACAAGCGCCAGATGTAATCCTTATTGGTGAGATTCGCGACAAGGAAACGATGGGATACGGAATTCAGTTTGCAGAAACGGGCCATCTTTGCCTCGCGACGCTGCACGCGAACAGCGCCAACCAGGCACTCGATCGAATCATTAACTTTTTCCCGGAAGAACGCCGCCAGCAGCTGCTGATGGATTTGTCGCTAAATACCAAGGCCTTCGTTTCGCAGCGTCTCGTGCCTCGCGAAGGTGGCATCGGCCGAATAGCGGCAATGGAAATTATGCTCAATACGCCGCTCATTCAAGATCTTATTTTTAAAGGCGAGGTTGGACAGATTAAGGAGATCATGTCGAAATCGACGCGCCTTGGTATGCAGACCTTCGATCAGGCATTGTTCGATCTTTACGAGTCGGCCACTATTTCCTACGAAGAAGCGATGCGCAATGCCGATTCGAAAAACGAGCTACGACTGCGCGTCAAACTTGAGAGTAAGCGCGATTCGTCGATCGCAGACCAGCACGCCGAAAGCCTTCACATTATGGAAGAGGAATCGGCTCAGACGTTCTGAGCCGCTGACAGAGCAAGGGAAGCACTGGATCGATGAACGTCAAGCCGCTGTTCAAATTGATGGTCGAAAAAAAGGCTTCCGACCTTTTTTTCGCACCCTATGCGCCGGCTAAGATCAAGATAGAAGGCAAAATCATGCCGGTCAACAAGCTCGAAATGACGCCGAAAATGGTCAAGCAGGCGGCAATCGAATTGATGACCGAAGAGCAGCTCGAGGCCTTTCATCGAGAGCTCGAAATCGACTTCGCGATCACCGAAGCAGGCCTTGGCCGCTTTCGTGTCAATGTTTTTCATCAACGTGGCAATGTCGGCATGGTCTTGCGCTATATCACCAGCGACCTGCCGACACTTGCTGAGCTGGGCATGCCCGAGCAGATTAAAGACCTCACAATGCTGCGCCGCGGCCTAATCCTCATGGTGGGTGCAACGGGTGCCGGCAAGTCAACGACACTTGCGGCGATGATTAATTATCGCAATGAGAAAACGTCGTCGCACATTATTACAATCGAAGATCCGATCGAGTTTCTGCACCCGAATAAGCAATCGATCGTTAATCAGCGAGAAGTCGGCCTCGACACGAAATCCTACGCCCGTGCATTAAAGAGCGCGATGCGAGCCGCTCCTGACGTTATTCAGATTGGTGAGATTCGTGACCGCGAATCGATGCAATCGGCGCTCGATATGGCTGGTACGGGCCACCTGGTTCTTGCGACCTTGCACTCCAATAACGCGCCGGAAACCCTCGATCGCATCATCAATCTGTTCCCGCAGGATCAGCATGCGCAAGTGTTTATGGATCTTGGACATTATCTGCGTGCGATTTTGTCCCAGCGGCTAGTCAGGAGTCGAAACGGGAAGCGTGTCGCTGCTGTCGAGCTGATGCTCAATACGCCGCATATCAAGGACTTGATGATTAAAGGCGATATTTCGGCGGTGAAGGAAGCGCACAAGGAGTCGGGCGAGCAGGGCATGCAGAACTACGATGATGCGCTGTTGAATCTCTACAAGGCTGGCACGATAACGCTCGATGAGGCGATGTCACATGCGGATTCCCGCTCGAACCTTGAGGCGAAGATCAACTTCGGCGGATAGGAATCACAGAGTAGCAAAATACTTATTCGCCTACCGCCTGAAACTGATACATCGCCTCGACGATGGGTGATAATGGTTCGCCATAGCGGCCGAACCAATTGTGATAGACGCGCCGGATTCTCGCGCTACGATAAAGTGACGCAAGCGCCTTATCGGCGATCAGACGGAATTTGGTGTCGCCACGTGGAATCATCATCGCATATGGTTCGAACGATAACGCGCTACGAGTCAGGGCATACTGGTTCTTCGCGTTTTCGTTTCTGAATACGTGCCCGATCAGCATCGCGCGGTCCGTGGCAAAACCAGTGACCTTACGGGAATTCAGCACTTCCATGCCTTCGTCATGCGATTCAACTAACTGCAAATCGACATCGAACTCATTGACTTCAATTACACGCCGCATCACGTCTTCGGTCGTCGTACCCGGTACGACGGCAATTTTCGCGCCAGCAAGATCGTCAACATTGTCGATCGGGCTCGACTTGCGTGATAACACGGCGCTGCCGGTGATAAACGTCATCAAGGTGAAATCAACACGCTGCCGGCGTGACAGAGTTACCGTCGTTGCACCGCACTCGATGTCAATATCACCATTTTCAACCGCACTAAGGCGATCTTCCATGGCAATCAATGGCGTAAATGTAATATCGATAGATTCGAGACCCAAATCGTCGCGGATTGTCGACGCTATATGTCGACAAAGATCGATGGAATAACCGACGACGTTGCCTTTGCTGTCGTGAAACGATAACGGTGGCGCATCAGGGACATAGCCAATTCGAAACTCTCCAGTCTCTGCGACGCGTTTCAGCGTGTCGATGGGATTTTCGGCGTTCGCGGAAGCAAACATCAAGATTAGCGAAACGGCAATTAGTGCGCGCATTAATAGTCTCCAAATCGAATCTGATTTACGTTTTCAGTCTTGCAGTTCAACGCGCATTTGTCTAGTCGCCAACAGCGACGATGTTGTCGTTGCGCATTTGCCGACCATCACCAGACGACTGTTGCTGCATCAAAAACCGGTCCGTCGACGCAGACGCGTTTCATGGCCGGGCCTTCAGGCGTTTCGATCAGCACCGTGCAGCCGGCGCAGCCGCCGACCGCGCAAGCCATAAACTCCTCTAGTGAGACTTCGCATGGGATGTTGTATTGGCTGGCGAGTGCGGCGATTGCTTTTAGCATCGGTGTCGGCCCGCACGCGAAGACCTTCGTCTTTTCAAGGGATGCCGTGTTTTGTGCGCTCAAGAATTTGTCGGCGAGGTCGGTGACGTAGCCATCGAAACAACCAGAATACCCCTCTAAACTGGTAAGCCGCGTCGGAATTCCCCAGCTTTCCAAGAGCGGCATTGTGCTGGAAATTGCATCACTGACGCCGTCGATCTCGAGTCTTGATGTGATGAGATCAAACGGGAATGGAATCTCTGATCCAAGCATAGCAAGCGGTCGAAAGTGATCGTTGCGTCGTAGCGCGTCGGCGAGAAACACGATCGGTGGAATTCCGACGCCGCCGCCGATTAACAACGCATTGGGTCGCTCAGTATCCGGCTGAAACGGTATGCCGATGGGGCCGAGCACGCTGACCCGGTCGCCGGTTTTTTTTTGCGACAACAGGCGTAATCCGTCGCCAACAGTCTTATAGAGAATTTCGAACCAGTCATCTTGTGCGCGCATGATCGACAGCGGCCGCCTCATCGGCAGAGACTCGTCGCAAGTTATGTGCGCAAAACTGCCAGCGCTGGCCGCCGCGGCACAGCGCGGCGCGCGAATGCGTTGAATAAACTGCTCGCCGGCAAATGCCTCGTGACGGATGATCTCGCCGTCTTCGACAAAGATCGTGCCGCGGTTCTTTTGGGCGGATTCCTGGGCGGCGCTAATCAACGAGCGTCCATTGACGCGGCGACGCGCACTAGTATGGCCATACGCACTGCGACGCCGTTCGTAACTTGTTGCGTAATGACGGATTGTGCACCATCCGCGAGCGCGCTCTCGATCTCAATGCCTCGGTTCATTGGACCTGGGTGCATAACGATTGCATCTGGTTTCGCAAGCCGCATACGTTCGTTGCTGATTCCAAAGCTGGCAAAGTATTCATCGATATTCGGAATGCCGTCGAGGTTGCCAATGCGCTCGCGCTGAATCCTAAGCGCCATCACCACATCGGCATCACGAATACCCTCATCAAGGTTGTCGACAATGGTCGCGAAGGAAAGCTCTGGATCGTCCGGAGCCATAGCCGGCGGCGATACCAGCCGCAATTCGCCAACCCCAAGCGTGCGCAGCCCGTACGCCGCTGAACGCGCGACACGCGAATGCTGAATGTCGCCAACAATGGCGACGGTAAGGTTTTCAAAACCGCCTTTTCGTTGACGGATGGTTAGCAGATCCAGTAGTCCTTGGGTTGGATGCGAAGCGTCCGACTCGCCGGCGTTTAGAATGCTGACAAAATCTTTCACGTTTCTCGCAATGTAGGCGGGTACGCCGGTGCTGGCGTCGCGTACCACCATGATGTCAACTGCCATCGCCTCGAGCGTATAAATCGTGTCGAGAATGCTCTCGCCCTTCTTGCGCGACAAGGTGTTGACATCAAGATTTAAAACGTCTGCTCCGAGGCGCTTGCCGGCAAGATCGAACGATGCGCGGGTTCGGGTGCTTGGCTCGAAAAACAGATTGGCCACTGTGCGGCCGGCGAGCGCATTACTGCGTACTGGGAGCATGCCCTCCGGACTCAGATACTGCTCGGCATCGTCCAGCAATTCGAGCAGCAGGCTTTTGTCGAGACCCTTGAGTGTCAACAGGTGTCTGAGCGAACCGTCCGGATTTAGCTGCAGGTTCGCTTCGTCGTTTGATTGGCTATCGCTGGATTGCATGGCTGCGCAATTCTACGGAGAACGATGGACGCGGGCCAGCGAATAGTATTGCACGGCGACGGGTCGGACCCTCTTCATCGGAAGTAAAGCGCAGCGTAGCGAGCCATGACGATGAAGAGGGTCCGATCCGCCGCCTACCCGCGCCGCCTTCTATTCAGATGGGTGAATCTCCCGCACGACGGGCTCCGACCGGTGTCTTGCGAGATACCGTTCTGCAATCAATACTGCGGCCGCCACGTCGATATCTTCTTTTCGGATTCGGCCGCGGCTGCCGCTTTGACGGGCAAGTCTCAGTGCCTCTTCGGCTTCCAGCGACGTGTAGCGTTCGTCAACAGTGGTGACGGCAATTTTGTAACGTCTGAGCTCGTCGATAAATGCATGGATCGGCTTTTCCATGTCACCCGGTCTGCCGTCAACGTGGAATGGCATACCGACGACGAGCTTGTCCGGTCGCCACTCCTTTAACAGCGCGGCGATACGATCATGATCGGGACCTGAGGAGCCATTGCTAACGACGCCCAGCGGGCTGGCGGAGCCAGTAACGGTTTGGCCGACCGCAACGCCGATACGTCGTAGGCCGAAATCGAATGCGATGATGGTCGCTACCGGTGTTTCGGCCGTCTTGGGCTTAGGCATGTCCTGCATCAGGAGACATGCGGCTGATATCCACTCCCATCAACTGCGCCGCCGCCGACCAGCGATCGGCGAACGGGTGGTCGAATACGATGTCGGCCGAGGTCGGAACGTTGAGCCAGGAATTCGCCAGCATTTCTTCCTCGAGCTGGCCGGGTTCCCAGCCCGCATAGCCCAAAGCGACCAATGACTTGGCCGGGCCGCCGCCTTTTGCCATTGCATCGATGACATCGCGCGACAAAGTCAGATTTATCTCCCCCGACACGGCAAGGGAGTGTTCATATGAATGCGTCGAATCGTGCAGCACGAAGCCACGCTCCGGCCCAACGGGCCCACCCATCAACACCGGGTTTTCGGAAGTCAACGGATCGGCACCATCGAGGTCGAGCTGCTCGAAAAGACCGCCAAGCTTCAGCGTCAAAGGGCGGTTGATGACGATTCCGAGGGCGCCGTCGTCGTTGTGTTCGCAGATCAGCGTCACCGTGCTGTTGAAGTTTGGGTCTTCCATGCCCGGCATTGCGATCAGCAGTTGATTGGCCAGCGTTTTGGTAGCTTCCATACGCACAGTATCCGCCCTCGGCCAGACCGGTACAACCGTGAAACTCAGGTATCGAACTAGTTGACGCTGGCCGTCTTGGTTACAACGTCTTCGACAAACAACCACTTGTAGGCAAATCGCAGTGAATCGTAATCGCCGCGAATTTCGACCGGAAACGGATCGAACGGAGAGGCTCGGCGCAAAATGTCGAGTGCGGCCTGATCTAATACGGCTGAGCCCGATGATTTTCGAATAATGACCTCGGCGAGTTCGCCGGAGGAATTGATACTGACCTCCAGCGTCGGGCTGCCAGTTAGGCCGTCGAGACTGCCGAGCTCAGGGAAATAATCATCACCGACAGCCTCGATGCGTCGCTTCCAGTTGTCGAGATATAAGGCGACGTTTGACTCCTCGGTATCGGCACTGATAACAAGCTGGCGCGGATCGTCGTCGTGTATTAGGAGTGTGGCGCGCTCTTCTTGAGGAAGCGGCAGGCTCGTGTCGCTGCCTTTTTCGAGCGCAAGCGCAATGCGTTCGTCAGGTTGCGGTTCGCTGCGCGGGTCGTCCTGAACTTCGAAATCCTGCTGACGCTGCGATGACAATAATTCGTCGGCAGCACGTTCATGAGTGGTGGAATCGGTAAAGCTGTTACCGTTCTCAGTACCCAAGTTGTCGATCGGCGCCGCACTGTCTTGCACCGAAGAGGGCCGCACTTGTTCGGTCGTATTGCCGCCGCCTTCCTGGCTGGCCTGCGCCAGATACTCGGCACGGTCGGGTCGATCAATGTGCTGATCGGCATCGGCGACGATCGTCACTTCTAATGAAATGGCTTCGGCAAATTCGTCTATTAACGCGGGATTAAATGCGATACCGATAATCAGGACGCCGTGAATCAATGCAGCGAGAAACAACATCGCCGGCAGTCGGTCCGGTGCCGGCCTGGCCACCAACCTAAGTTCGTCGAGCGGGTCCAAATTCTTTGCGATGTTTGCCATATCGGGGCTACCGAATGCTCGCGCGGACGCCAAAACACGCGCAAATCATCCGCCAATTCTGTTCTGTAAACAAGCGCTTATTGGCTCTACTAGCGTTCTTAACAGTGTAACCGTTCGCGCATGGCAGTAGTGAGACCTGTGTCACCGCTTGCAACGATTTTAAGTGTCAAATCGAACCCAAACGCCGTCATGAGAGCGGAATGCGCGTTATGCTAGCGTGCTCTCGATCGCATCGAACATCAGACCGGCGATATTCAAATCAAATCGGTGATCAAGTTCGCGGATGCCGGTCGGGCTAGTCACGTTGACCTCGGTGAGGTAGTCGCCGATAACGTCAATGCCGGCAAATAAGACGCCGCGGTCTTTGAGTACCGGCCCGACACGTTCGCATATATCGCGGTCCTTCGCGGAAAGATCCTGGCCTTTGCCCGTCGCGCCCATCACCAGATTGCCGCGATTATCGTCGCCCGACGGGATTCGGGCAAGCGCATAGGGCACAGGCTCACCGTCAATCAACAGAATACGTTTGTCGCCCAGTTTGATCTCCGGAATATATAGCTGCGCCATCGCAAAACGAGAGCCGCGCTCCGTCAGCGTTTCGAAAATCACATTCGCGTTGTTATCGCCTTTTTTGACCACGAAGATCGACGCGCCGCCCATGCCGTCCAGAGGCTTGACCACAATTTGGCCATGCTCGGCAAGAAACGCGCGCATGTCGTCCATCGAGCGGGTTATAAGTGTCAAAGGCGTGCATTCCGGGAACCAGGCGGTGTAAGCCTTTTCGTTCATATCGCGGAGGGCTTGCGGGTGATTGACGATCAGCGCACCCGCCTCGCGCGCGCGGTCGAGAATATAGGTGCTGTAAACATATTCCATATCGAACGGCGGATCTTTGCGCATCAATATCACGTCAAGCTCGCCAAGCGGCGTGTCGCGGGCCTCGCCGAAAGTCCACCAGGCCTCATTCGTGTCACGGACCTCAAGCCGCCTCGAACGACCGAGAGCATTGCCCTGCAGAATTCTAAGATCTGATTGCTCAAAATAGTGAATCTCGGCGTCTCTACGCGTCGCTTCGAGCAACATCGCGAGCGAGCTGTCTTTTTTCGGCGTGATCCTGTCGATGGGGTCCATCACGACGCCGATTTTGAGCACAGCGTTTGGCATTTCCAGCGATACCCGGCAGTGGTTATCAGCGGACCACTATACATCGGCGAAAAGCCACGGCAAGCATCGGTTTTCACGAGATTTTTGGCGTCTGCGGCAGCGGTCGTAGCAGGACTTATGTCAATGTGGTACAAGTCCGTTTTCCTGAGTGTTTTACGGGTACGGGCGCTCGTAAATTAGGATTTAGGGTTTGGAGGAAAACCGGTGTCAAGCACCCAGTCTCGAAGTCTAAATGGCCTCAAGATTCTCGTCATTGATGACAGCAAAACAATACGCCGCACAGCCGAAACGCTGTTAACTAAGGAAGGCTGCCAGGTCTTTACGGCCATAGACGGTTTTGACGCGTTGTCGAAAATCGCCGATCACCAGCCTGACTTGATATTTGTGGACATTATGATGCCGCGACTTGATGGGTATGAAACCTGTTCGCTGATCAAACACAATAAGATGTTCCGCGAAACACCGGTCATTATGTTGTCGAGCAAAGACGGCTTATTCGACCGTGCTCGTGGCCGAATCGTAGGTTCTGAACAATATCTGACCAAGCCGTTCACGAAAGACGAATTGCTTGGTGCGATTTCGAACCAGATCAACTAACCGGAGAACAGAAAATGTCAACGGTGCTTATCATCGACGACTCCCCGACTGAGTTGCATTTGTTTCAAAATATGCTCGAGAAAAACGGGTTTGACACTCTCGTTTCCGACAGCGGTGCGGATGGCCTCAAGCAAGCTATCTCCTCGCGGCCGGATTGCATACTTATGGATGTCGTTATGCCGGGCATGAATGGCTTTCAGGCGACTCGCAAGCTAAACCAGGACCCGAAGACTTCCGACATCCCGATCATTATTATTACGACCAAGGATCAGGAGACGGACAAGATTTGGGGTATGCGCCAGGGTGCGGTCGAATATCTCGTCAAGCCAATCGCGGAAAAGCAACTTGTCAGCATGATCAACGCGGTGACGGCAGCCTGAATGGGCATCGTCTGATGAGCAAGGCAGTCGAGCTCGGGTCCCTCGTCAAGCAACCGTTCGAGCTGCTGCGTGAGATCGAGCGCCGCAGCGCCAGTGCACAATCGGGTGTGGCCGGCGCACCAGGTTCCTCCGAGTTTGTCGGTGTCGGCTTCCGTATCGGCGACGAGCAGTTTGTCGCCGATCGCGAGCATGTGCGGGAGGTTCTGATGTTGCCTGAATCAATGTCCCGCGTACCCGGTGCCAAACGTTGGCTTCTAGGCATCGCGAATCTGCGCGGTCATTTGCTGCCATTAATCGATGTCAAATTGATGCTCGGCAGTGGACGGACGACACTGCGACGGACCACTCGCGTCATTTCGGTTAATCATCGTGAGATCCCTGCCGGACTCGTCGTCGACGAAGTGCTCGGATTTCGTCGATTCTTGGAGCACGAGCAGGCTGAGACTACGCCAGATATGGTTGTTCGCTGCGACCGATTTGTCGCGGGCAGCTTTCAGCGTAACGAAGAAAGCTGGCCGATCTTCAATCTATTTGACCTCTTGGAGAGCAACATGTTTCTGCAGGCAGCCGCGGAATGATCAAGCGACTGACCGCACACAATCGAGTCACACGCCATGGCCAACACAACTGATACAACTTCCGTTTTTCGAATCGTCGGGCTAATCACTGCCTTGGCGTTGGTCGCCGCCGGCGCGCTAGTTTATTTGCAGTCAGCGGGCGGCTCCGCCGCAGCGGCGGAACTGGCCGCGCTATCTCAGGCAATTCCCCAGCATGCAGAAGATGCGCTGGTGGGACGTGGTGGTGGTTTTAATGCGCTCGATGCGAATCTTACGCGCCTCGCAGAACTGCGGCGAAACGCAGGCGGTATTGCGCCCGGCGCCTCCGATGACTGGCGCCAGCTTGAGTCCCGCACCGCAGCGATCGTCGAAAAGCGTGCAGAGGTCGAGTCGCTGAATTCCGCCAGCGCCGGAATAACAACTAACGCCGCCGCAATTCTCGCATTGTCCAATGATTTGCTGAATCGCAGTAGTTCGACGGCGATTGTGCAGGAGTTCCAACAGCGTGCCGATCGCATGGCAATGACCGCTCGAAATCTCGCAATGAATGACGATGCGTCCACGGCCGCGGACGCTATCGCCGATGATGCCGCATTTCTGCAGAATGTCGCCAACGCGCTCGCTGGCGGAGCATCCAATTTGGACATGCGGCCGCTTAACGCTGCTGGTCGGCAGGCGGTGCTTGTGCCCCTGACGGGTCATTTGACCGAGCTCGGGCCGCTGGTTGAGACGATTACGGCGAACGTCGGTTCGATCGGAGGCTTGAGCCAGGCACATGCCGACGTGACGCAGGCGTCAAACACACTAATGGGTTCAGCATTCAGCGGCTCGGCGTCATTGGGCGCGCTAGGTTTGCCCGGCGCGTTGAGCGTGCCGTGGATACCGATCGGGTTGATTGCGCTCGCGCTGCTGCTAGTTCTCGGGCTCGTATTAGTCAATTCGCGCGGCGCCATTTTCGAACGCATGGCGAAAGAACAGACGTCACAAAACGAACGCAATCAACAGGCGATTTTGCGCCTGCTTGACGAAATGGGATCGCTGGCCGATGGCGATTTGACGGTTGAGGCGACGGTTACGGAAGACATCACCGGCACAATTGCCGACTCCTTTAATTACGCCATCGAAGAACTTCGCAAACTGGTCACTACCGTCAACGAAACGGCAATCATGGTGGACTCAGCTGCAAAGCAAACCGAGAGTACAGCTTCACACATGGCACGCGCCGCTGAAAACCAAACACGAGAAATCAATGCCGCAACGGAGTCTATCGTCTCGATGGCTGCATCGATCGAAGAAGTGTCCGGCAACGCCGAACGCTCATCAGATGTAGCCCGGCATTCTGTCGAGGTCGCGCATAAAGGCGGCGAAGCAGTGCGTCGAACCATCGATGGAATGAATACGATTCGCGAAACGATTCAGGAAACGTCCAAGCGAATCAAGCGCCTCGGCGAAAGCTCCCAGGAAATCGGCAACATCGTCGAATTGATCAACGACATCGCCGAACAAACTAACATCCTCGCCCTTAACGCATCAATTCAGGCCTCAATGGCCGGTGAGGCGGGTCGGGGGTTCGCGGTTGTTGCCGACGAAGTACAGCGTTTGGCCGAGCGGTCAACAAACGCGACAAAACAGATAGAGGTGCTCGTTAGCACAATTCAGGCCGATACCAATGAGGCCGTTGTGTCAATGGAGCGCAGCACGACCGACGTTGTCGGTGGGGCATTACTTGCCGAGAATGCCGGCGCTGCACTTGACGAAATCGAACAAGTATCAAACCAAATCGCGAGTTTGGTACAGAACATCTCGGGCTCGGCACGACAACAGGCGGGTTCTGCGGCAGATGTGACCCGACGAACGAAACGTCTCGGCGAAATTAGTGGGCAAACAGGTAAGGCAACGACAGCGACAGCCGCCGCTATTTCGAAGCTGTCGGAGTTCGCGTCGCAACTCAGAAAAACTGTCGCTGGATTCACGTTGCCCAAAGAAACAATTGCGGCAACAACGTTGCATACGACCTCAACAAACACGACCGCCGCGAAGGGACAAAGGCAGACCGGGACGGGCTGACTTGTCGATAGTTTAAAGGGAAGAACTAAAGATCTCGCAGATGACGGGCGACACCGGCATAAAGCAAGCGCGCACCGACGGCATCGAAAGCCCCGTCCGCGCATTGGCTATCGTTAGCGATGAGCTGAACGAAACGATTCGCAACGCCCATCTGGCGCTTGAGGATTGTGTCGACGGTCGCGGCGGTTCCGCGGCGCTGCTTCGCGCCGGTGAGCTGTTGCATCAGGTCCGCGGAGCGCTGCAGATGACCGAGACCTACGGTGCCGCATTGCTGGCCGAAGAAATGGAGCTCGGCTGCAAATACCTGGCGTCGCTCATTGCTGGCAAAGGCCGCACCGATGGCCTTGATGCTCTAACCCGGTCAATGGTGCAGCTTCCAATTTACATCGAAAGACTGCTTGGCGGCGGTCGCGATATAGCGTTGGTTTTGTTACCGATGCTAAATGATCTTCGCGCGGCACGCGGCGAACCCTTGTTGTCCGAAGGCACTCTGCTGCTACTGAATCTTTCGCCACAGCGCAGCGAAAAAATGTCATTGCAGCGCGACGGCAGTGGCGAAGAACCGGTGCGAGTCGCAACTCGGCTGCGTCCCAAATATCAGCTCGCGCTACTTGGGTGGATTAAAGGCGGCGACTCAACTCAGCACCTAGGAACGCTGTCAAAGGTCGCAGCGGCGCTTGAAAATGCGTCCACTCGCGATGACATGTATCAACTCTGGTGGGTTGCTGGCGGTGTACTCGAGGCTTTGCAGAACGGCGGCCTAGAAACGTCGGTGGCACTCAAGCGTTTGCTTGGCCAAACGGATCGCCAGATAAAATTCCTGATCGATGAAGGCATTGAGGCTTTCGACAGTCATCCGATCGACGATCTACTGAACAATTTGTTGTATTACGTCGCGCGCTCCAGCAACGCAGGCGAACGCATAGGCGAGATCCGTGCGGCGTTCAACCTTGCCGAATTGCTGCCGGGTGACGAGCAGGTAGAACAGGCGCGCGAGGCCCTGTCAGCGCCAAGCGTCAAGCTGATGAAAACGGTCGCTGCGGCCATCAAGGAAGATCTTGGCCGAGTAAAAGATGTACTCGACATCTTCGTGCGCACCGGCATGAATAAATCCGCCGAACTCGTGCCACAACTGGAACTGTTGAAGAAGATTTCGGACACACTGGGCGTGCTCGGGCTCGGCGAGCTACGCTCAGATATCGAAGGTGAAATCGACCGGCTGAAAGGCGTCGTCGAGCGTGGTGGTGTCGCCAACGATCAGATCATTCTCGACATTGCATCGACGCTGTTGCGCGTCGAAGACCGACTGGACCAACAGCTAATCCGACTTACCGTACCGCAACAAGCTCCTGCGCCAGCGCCCGGACAGGAATTGCCAGCCGCCGAAGCGGCCGACTATCAACAGGTTGCCGAATCGGTAATGCGGGAATGCATCATAAATCTCGCGCGCATCAAAGAGACGATTAGCCAATGCATGACAGCAAATGCGCCGTCGCAAGGGCTTGACAGTATTCCGTCGCTGGTGCGCGGCATCAAAGCGGGCCTGTTGATGTTGGGCAAGACGCGCGCAATGGAAGTGGTCGACCGCATCGGCAAGCTCATAACAGTGACATTGCAATCCGGCGGACCGGCACAACTGACGCAAAAAGAGACTGACCGCCTCGCGGATGCCATTGTCAGTATTGAATACTATATGGAGACAGTGAAGGCGGGTCGCAGCGAGCCATGGTACATGCTCGACAATGCGGAGGCCTGCCTTGCCGTTCTACGAGATGTCGAGCAACGGCTCGAGCGGCAGCAATCCGAGGCGCCGGTCCCTGCTACGGTAAAGATTCCGCGACTCGACATCGAGGCCGCAGCCGCGGCGGCCATCGAGCAATCCGCTCAGCCGCCTTCGATGCAAGCGACCGACGTCATGCCATTGCCTGTCGTTGCGGCGGATGCCGAACATCTGGATCCGGAATTGCTCGAGCTCTTCATTGAAGAGGCCAAAGAGGAAATTGCGTCGATCAAACGCAAGCTGCCGGTCTGGGCCGAGTCGCCCGATGATATGGAGACCCTGATAACGGTGCGGCGATCGTTTCATACGCTAAAAGGCAGCGGCCGCATGGTCGGTGCGGAGCGCATCGGTGAGTACTGTTGGAGTATCGAAAATCTGCTCAATCGGCTGATCAATCGAACGCTCGTACGAACGCCACCGATGGTCGATTTTATTCTCGACGCCGCCCAGGCCGTGCCGGAGTTGGTCGAGCAACTAGAAGTAGGTGCCGAGCCAACGACTAATATCAGTTTGCTAATGGCGCGCGCATATGCGTTTGCCGATGGCGATCCTAATGCCGCCGTGTTGACGGTCGACATGCCGGAGATGGCAGTCGAGGCAGATCAGGCGGCACTCGAAATGGATCCAGTACTGCTCGATATTTTCTCGAAAGAAACGGCCGGCCACCTGAGCGTGATCGGCGAATATCTCGCTGCTTGTGACGGATACGTACCCCCTTTCGACGTGACGGATAAATTGCACCGTGCGTGCCATACCTTGCACGGCAGCGCGAACATGGCCAACGTCGAACGCGGCGTTGCGGTTGCCGGCGCGCTCAATCGCTTTGTGCGACGCGTCTACGATTTCAAGGTCGGCTTCGAACAATCCGGACTCGATGCTGTGCGTGCTGCGGCGAAGGCGATTTCGGCGATTGTCGGTGACATCAACAAACCGGAGCGTAATCGCGCAGACTACACCGCGTTGATTGAACACATCACGCACTTGACGGACAACGTTGAGCGGCCCGACACGACCTTGGTCGGCATTACGGAGGCTGTCGATGTCAAGAAACCGAAGCCTGAGGCCGTGCCGGTCGTTGACGAAATGCCGGTTGAAGCGGAATACGACGCCGAGATTGCTGCGATCTTTACTGAAGAGTCGGCTGAGCTTCTCGAGGCGGTCGACAAGGCTTTCGGCGAATGGTCGAAAAACACGAGTTCGAAGCCATTAGTTGAGGAACTCAAGCGCCATCTGCATACACTCAAAGGTGGCGCGCGCATGGCCGGTATTATGGCGATGGGCAACCTGAGCCATGAAATTGAGGCGCTACTGATGTCGATCGACAATGATCGGGTCAAGGTAACCTCGGCGATTGAAGAGCTACTGCAGCACAGCATCGATGAACTGCATCGCATGCGCGATGCCGTTATTGCGAGCAAACCGGTTAAAGCGGCCATCGGACTCGAGCAGCGCATTAAGCAGGCGAACGCTGGTTTTGAAGTTGCCGACGATGCTGACGTCGAGATGGCGCCGGACGAAAAAGAAGTCGAAAGCGCGGAAACGAGTGCGTTTACCATCGAGCCGGAAGATGCGGTCAGTATGGTTATCGTCGATACACCGTTGGTCGACGACCTGCAGGTGTCAGAAGCCCCTGCGACGAAAGAAGCGCCGCCGGAACCTGCCCCCGAACCGGAGCCGGAACCGGAGCCGGAACCGGAGCCTGAACCGGAGCCTGAGCCCGCACCTGAACCAAAATCCAAGCCAAAGGCCAAACCGAAGAAGAGGGCCAAACCTGCAGCAACGGCCAAGCCAGAGCCGGCGTCTGCATTGCGCCCGCTAAGGGCGGCCAGCGAGCGGCAGGAATTCGCGCGCATTGATGCGGATCTACTCGAGGACCTGCTCAATGCCGCCGGCGAAATCAGCATCTATCACTCGCGTCTTAGCCAACAAGTTAGCTCGTTTGAGTTTCACGTCGAAGAATTGGACCAAACGGTTGCGCGTTTGCGCGAGCAGCTACGCAAACTTGAAATTGAAACCGAAGCGCAGATTATGCACAGCCACCAGGACACGCTGGTTGCGAAAGACTTCGATCCTCTCGAGCTCGATCGGTATTCGAATATTCAGCAGCTGTCGCGGGCACTGGCCGAATCCGCCAACGACCTGGGCAGCCTCAAAGACCTGCTCGAAAACCTGACAACGGAGGCTGAGAGTCTGTTACTCCAGCAGTCTCGTGTGACGGCCGAGTTACAGGATGGTTTGATGCGAACGCGCATGGTGCCATTCGAGCGCCATGTGCCGCGGTTGACGCGACTTGTCCGACAAGCAGCGAAGGAGGCCGGCAAGCGCGCCGAGCTCGCGGTCGAAGGCGCCTCTGGTGAGCTCGACAGACAGGTACTGGACAAAATGATGCCGCCGTTTGAACACATGCTGAGAAACGCGGTGGTGCACGGGCTCGAAAAGCCCAAGGAACGGCAGTCCAATGGCAAACCGGCGACGGGTCGGATAACGATCCGTTTGCATCGGGAAGGTTCGGAAATGGTCATCGACGTTTCTGACGACGGATGCGGGCTCGATGTCGATGCCATCCGGCGCAAAGCTTACGAGCTTGACATGCTGAAGCCGGATACCCAGGTTACCGACGAAGAAATCATGGACTTGATTCTGACGCCCGGGTTTTCGACCGCAGGGGCCGTTACGCAATCTGCAGGTCGCGGTGTCGGCATGGACGTCGTTGCGAATGAAATCAAGAAGCTCGGTGGCTCGCTGAGTATTTCATCTGTCACCGGGCAGGGCGCGAACTTTACGGTTCGGTTGCCATTTACATTGGCTATCACACAGGCGCTAATCGTACGAACCGGTGAAGAGGTTTATGCACTGCCGCTGCCATCTGTTGAGGGCGTCGCACGAATACCGCGTGGCGAACTTGAGAACCTCCTGAGTCAAAGCGAGCCAAGCTACCAATACGGTGATCAGTCTTACAAATTTCGCCACCTTGGCATGTATCTCGGCGGCCAGGCAGCGAGCTTGCCCGAAGACGAGATGTTTGTGCCGGTGATCCTCGTGCGTGCCGGCGAATACTCGGCGGCGCTGCTGACCGACGAAATGCTCGCGAGCCGCGAAATTGTCGTTAAGACGGTGGGTCCACAACTTGCCGGTATTCGCGGTATAGCGGGGGCAACGATTCTTGGCGACGGCCGTATTGTGCTGATTCTCGATATCAATGCTTTGGTACGAACAGGCGCGCCTGTGGTCGAGCTCAAGAAAGCGGCCCCGACGCCGACCGACGACAGACCACTCGCGCTCGTTGTCGATGATTCGATTACAGTGCGGCGCGTTACCGAGCGCACCTTGCAGCGTCACGGCATGCGTGTGCTGACTGCAAAAGACGGTCTCGATGCGATTAGCGTCATGCAAGACAATAAGCCCGACGTTATCTTGCTCGACATTGAAATGCCGCGTATGGACGGCTATGAGTTCGCGTCACATGTGCGAAATGATGAACGTGTCGCCGATGTACCAATCATCATGATCACATCACGTGTCGGTGACAAACATCGCGCTCGCGCCATCGAGCTCGGAGTAAACGATTACCTCGGTAAGCCCTACCAGGATGCACAGTTGGTCGAGGCAATTCAGCGTCAGCTTGAAAGTAAAGGAATCGTGTTGCCGTGAGCACCGAAGCCGAAGAACTTTACAGCCTGCTAGTGCCGCTCAACGACGATCGGCTGATCGTACCTCGCGCCTGTGTCGCGGAGGTTGCTCGTTTTACCGAGCCGAAACACGAAGACGGCGCACACAACTGGATGCTCGGCACGATCAACTGGAATGGTCGTGAATTGCCGGTCGTATCCTTCGAGGGTGCGCTGGGCAGAGATATTCCGGCAATTACTGGCCGCACTCGAATCGTCGTATTCCTTGCCAGCACCGAGCAACTCAAATCCGGATATTTCGGTGTTTTGACGCAGGGATTTCCACAGCTCGTGCGGGTCAATCGTGACGTATTGAAACTCGAGGCGACGGATGGTTGGCCCGATGACGCGCCGGTGCTGTGTCGAGTAAAGATGATTAACGAATTCCCGCTCATTCCCGATCTTGAAAAGCTCGAGCTAATGCTGGCGCGGGAGTCGATCCAGGCCTAATCTGTTTCGCCGTTGGATGGAATGCTTCTCATCCTCATGGCTCGCTGTGTTGCGCTTTACTTCGGATGAAAAACGATTCATACGCAGACGCTCTTAAGCATCCGTCCCCTTTCAACAATCACACCTAAATGTCCCCCCAAACACTCTGGGCAACGGCCAGAGCTGCGAGTGCGGCGGTTTCCGTCCGTAGTGTCCTGGGGCCGAGGGAGACTGCCTGGAAGCCGGCCGCGCGCGCGTCGCCAAACTCCTTGTCGCTGAAACCACCCTCCGGCCCAATCAACAGACAAAGTTTTGTCCGTGGTGCATCGACGGCAACCAATGCGGTTTTGGCGCCTGGCTGCAATACGAGTTGCGTGCTGCCGGCAGCATCACGGGCGCCGAACCAGTGGTTCAAAGGCAGTGGCGCATCGATCAGCGGTGGCCGCGTGCGCCCGCATTGCTCGCAGGCGCTTTCAGAAACGTGCTGCCAGTGACCCCGGCGTTTGGCGGCCCGCTTGTCGTCGAGTTTTACGACGCCGTACTCTGTAAACACCGGTGAGATTCGCTTTACGCCAAGTTCAGTCGCCTTTTGCACCACAAAATCCATTCGTTCGCCGCGCGAAATACCCTGGACAAGATGGATTCTTAACGGGGATTCTGTGGCGGTCTCGTTGCGAGATTCGATGCGCAACTCCACGCCGCTTTTGTCGATGCTCTGTATCGTTGCGGTCCATTCGCCGTCTTCTGCGTTGAAGACGCAGATGGTTTCGCCAGTCCGCGCACGTAGCACGCGAGCGAGGTAGCGTGCCTGTTCGCCTTGCAATTCAAGCACCGCACCGTTGCTCAACGCGCGGGAAACAAATAGCCTCGTACTCATGACTGTGAAATCATGCCTGATCTGATAGCAAAGTGCGTAGCGAATTCGACGTCGATGTAAGCGATGGGTTGATTAGCCCGGCGCGCCTGGTTGTGAGCGACAATCGAGATGCGCGCCCGAGCGGTGCGGCACCGCAGATGATCGTTCTGCACGGCATTAGTTTGCCGCCTGGTAAGTTCGGTGGAACCGAGATCGAAGCACTATTTACCAATCGTCTCGACTGGAGCGCGCATCCTTATTTCGAGGAAATTCGTGGCTTCGAAGTGTCTGCCCATTTGTTGATTCGCCGCAATGGCGAAGTTGTGCAGTTTGTGCCATTTAGCGAGCGCGCCTGGCATGCCGGCGAGTCCTGCTTTCGCGGCCGTGATCGCTGTAATGATTTTTCGATCGGCATCGAACTCGAGGGGGAAGATCATTCGCCCTACGACGATCGTCAATACGAGGTGCTGGCGCCCGTCATCGGCGCGATTCAGCGGGCCTACCCGGCGATTTCGACTCGTGAACTCGCGGGCCACTGTGACATATCATCCGGCCGAAAAACCGACCCCGGCCCTGCTTTCGACTGGCTGCGACTGTATGATGCATTAGCATGAATCTTATCGCTTTACTTATCGGGCTGATCATTGAGCGGCTCGCAACGCAAATTTTTCACTGGCGGCGAATGCGGTGGATGGATCGCATTATCGATGCCGGTTTTCACTACGCTGCTCGAATGGCGACCTGGCCGGCCCTAATACCGGTCATTCTGCTTGCATTGCTGTTGGCGCTACCGGTGTTCGTCGTAATCTTCGCGCTTGGCGACGCGCTGTTAGGTTTTCCATACCTGTTCCTTGCCATCGTTGTCCTGTTTTTCTCGCTGGGGCCAAAGGACATCGGCGAGGATGTAGACGAGTACTGCAAAGCGCTACGTGAGGACGACGAAGAGCGTATACAACAGACCGCTAAGGCGCTTGTCGAAGCGGAAGTTAAATCAGACCCCCGCGAACAAATTCAGCAGGTGGAGTCGGCGGTATTCGTGCAGGCGAACAATCGTCTGTTTGCCGTCATATTCTGGTTCGTGGCATTTGGACCGCTAGGGCCGCTCGGCGCCTGGGCCTATCGCGTCACTGATTTGATTCGACGCCGCGCCGTGTTCAACGCATCGCGCGAAGATAACGAAGCTGGCACGGCCGCACGTTTCCGAGATGCCGCAACAATGTTGCATGGGTGGCTGGTTTGGATTCCTGCACGGCTTACGGCATTCGGCTACGCGATCGCCGGCCATTTCGATGGCGCGCTCGCGGCCTGGCGCGCGCCGCGAGACCATGTCGCGAGCACGCCATCGCAAGCCAGTGAGATGCTTCTTGCACGAGTCGGCGCCGGTGCGCTGGCCTTGCACGACGAGGAAGATGAGAGCATCCACGAACGTGGTTTGCGCGGCGGAAGTGCCGCCAACGGACTTGTCTTTCGGCTACTGCTGATATGGGCAGTGATAATCGCCGCAATGACATTGTACGGCTGGACCGTGTGACCCGATTCGTCGCGCTGGTCGCGACGCTCGCTATTCCTTTTGCACTCGTGACCGCTTGTGATCAGGCGAACCAGACCGCGCCGGAAACCGAAACAGTGCGACGCGTTGTAACGCTAGCGCCGCACCTGACAGAGCTAGTATTTGCGGCTGGCGCTGGTGACACGCTTGTCGGAGTTAGCGCGTATTCCGACTATCCGCCTGAGGCAACGTCTATCGCCGTAGTTAGTGATGCATTCACCGTCGATCAGGAGCAGCTTGTGTTGCTGTCACCCGATATCGTGCTCGCATGGCAAAGTGGCACGCCGGCGCATGTTATCGACGAGCTACGAAACGGCGGCTATCGCGTTGAGTCTATTCGTACGCGGGACATAGATGATATTTCGATCTCCATCAGACGAATTGGTGAGTTAACGGGTCACCGTCAGCAGGCGGCGCAGGTTGCAGAAGATTTCGAAAAAGGCATTGTCGAATTACGCGATGAGTACGCGGAGCAGCCGTCGATCAGCGTCTTCTATCAAATCTCATTAAAGCCGCTGTATACAATCAACGGCGAGCATTATATTGGTGAGATTCTTGAGCTATGCGGTGGCCATAACATTTTTGCCGATATGAACGAACTTGCGCCAAGCGTGACCGTTGAGGCGGTCGTTGACCGCAATCCAGAAGCCTTGTTTGCCGGTAGCGCCGATGGTGCGAGCGCGTTTTCCGAGTGGCAGCGTTGGCCGCACCTAAAAGCCAATCAATTTGGCAATCATTTTACGGTCAACTCAGACGAGATTGGTCGCCCGTCGACACGGCTGATTTCGGCCGCAACGAGCATTTGCGGGCATCTGGAAACCGCCCGCCAGAATCGGCACACAACAACCGAGTAGTATTATCGGCTGACGAAACAAGGCCTCTGTCATCTAGTTTCTTATCGTGACTCGCGATCTGAAAATCCGGCCCGTCCAGCCCAATGATTTGAAGGCTGGCATCACACTATTGTCCGACGCAGGCTTGCCGACGGCCGACGTGTCCGTTGAGCGACTTGCACTGGTGGCTGAATTGAATGGGCAACTGGTCGGGCTAATCGGCCTGGAACAGTATGGGGCGCTCGGGCTTTTGCGGTCCTTGGTCGTCGATGCCGGCAACCAAGGCTACGGCATAGGGCAACAACTCGTTGACTCATTGGAGCGTCTTGCCACGACCAGTGGCATTCGCGAGCTGTGGTTGTTGACGATCGATGCTGACCGCTATTTCGAACGACTTGGGTTTTTCCGGCAAGCGCGCTCTGCAGCGCCTGGCGCAATCGCTGCGAGTGAGGAATTCTCGAGCCTCTGCCCGGACGACGCGGTGCTAATGAGCAAGTCCGTAGCGTCCTAACGGTCACGTTTCCAAAGAACTTCTTCACCGGATTCCGCTCGCGCGAGTACCCGCGCGATAACAAACAACAAGTCTGACAAACGATTCAAATAGCGAATCACTTCCGGGCGGGTCGTTTCATTCGCGGCTAGCGCCGTGACGCGTCGTTCAGCTCGCCTGACAATGGTCCGCGCGAGATGACATGCCGCCGCCGCCTCCCCGCCGCCCGGCAAAACAAATTCCTTAAGTGGTGGCAGATCCGCGTTGAAGCCATCAAGAACTTCCTCGAGGCGGTCAATAAACTCCATAGTGATTGCACTGTGGCCGGGAATGCACAGCTCGCCGCCGAGTTCGAACAGGTCGTGCTGCACTTCGACAAGGCAGCGGCGTATGTCCTCAGGGACTGAAGCGACGGCAAGAACGACGCCAAGCGCGCTGTTCGCTTCGTCTACGGTGCCATAGGCTTCGACGCGTGCACTTTCTTTCGCGACACGGCTGCCGTCGCCGAGACCGGTCGTGCCGTCGTCGCCGGTGCGCGTGTATATTTTGCTAAGTCGATTGCCCATTTGTATTCGGTCCACCAACGCCCATTTATTTCCAGCGGTATTTTAGCTCGACAAAGCCGCTGAGTTCTTGCATTCGAAAGTTCGCGGCGGTTTCATAGTTTTCGTCAAACAAGTTTTCGATGCGCGCATTGAGCTGCCAGTCACGTCCCAGCTGAATCTGTCCGGTCAGGTTTGCAACGACATAACTGTCAAGTATCGTCGCCCCGAAATCCTCGCGGTCACCGCTGGCGTGAACTGAGACGCCGATTCTGTGGTCGCCAATATTTTTCGTAAATGCCAGGTTCGCGCTTCGCTCTGCTCGACGCAATAGTCGCGCCCCGGTAGTTGTGTTATCAGCCTGCTGCAAGAGAATTTCGGTGCGAACGGTGTATGAATCACCGCCATACTCGTAGCCGATTTGTGCGCCACGAATCTCAGCTTCATCGACATTGACCAGCGAAAATGTCGTCAGATCGAAGTCGATCAGATCCTCCAGGTCATTGGCGTAGATTTCGACATCGAAGCGATGGCGATTGCCGGCAGAGTAGCGCAGGCCGATTTGCGCATTGTCTGAGATTTCGGGTTGCAGCTCCGGGTTGCCGCCGAAGCCATAGCGGTCAGACGCATCCGGTGCGCGAAATGCCCGACCGAGGCCAGCGCTCAGGGTCCAGTCCGCATTCAGGTCAATGGCGTACTCGGCGTTCCAAGTCGTTTCGTCGCCAAAAGTCTCGTGATCCGTCAAGCGCACCGCAACGAATGCACGGTGACGGTCAAAGCTGACTTGGTCCTGCAGGAACAACGCGCGAACTTCGGTATTCTCATCAAATCCGGAACCGAACGACTGCGACTGCGCATTTTCGTCAACATAGTACAGACCGCCGCTTAGCGTGTGCTTGTCAAGTGCATGTGAGTATTGCCAGTCGAGCGTAATGCGATCCGACTCAACGAAGTCAGGTGATTGAACCTGCTGAATCTGATCGACAATGTGCGAGATAATGAGTTTACTGTTGCCGTGTTCTGAAAACACGGTGTCAATCTGCAACGCAGTCGCTGAGTTCTCGTAATCCTGATCGACCGGACTCAGAAAAAAGTCCAGGTACTCGACGTTACCTTCGGCACGCCAGTGGCGCAGGCTCACTTCGCTTCCACCAAGCATCGTCGAGCCGAAAACGTTAGCGGAAAGATTATCGTAGCCGCGTTCGATATCGGACTCGACCCGTGGTGCGAAGCCATCGGTCCGTTGCCAGTTCAGAGTCGCGCCGAATTCGCCCATTTCGCCGTTGCTGCCACCAGACACATGGCCAGCCTGCGTGGCGAAACTGCCGCCGCCAATTCCAGCTTCGAGATACGGACTGTCCGCGTCACGAGTAATAATGTTGATGACGCCACCGATTGCGTCGGTACCAAATAGCGATGATCGTGCGCCTTTGACAATCTCAACGCGTTCGACAATTTCGGGTGCGATGTGCTGAAACGCCGCTCCGCCTATGGTGCCTGGATTAATACGCACGCCGTCGATAAGTACCAGCGTGTGATTACTCTCAGTGCCGTGCATAAACACCGAAGTGGCTTGTCCGGCGCCGCCGTTGCGGCCGATGTCGATTCCAGCTTCGAATCGTAAAAGTTCGGAAAGATCCGTCGCAAGTGATAGCTCGATATCCTCGCGTGTAATGACCCGTACAGGGACGATGGCGTCATCGATGGAAATTTCGTTGCGCGTTGCGGTGACGATAATTGTATCGGTCGCGGATATATCGGCAGCTTGTAGCGGCAGTGCGGCCAGCGATATCAGCAACAGCGCCAATCGGTCAGCGCCAAATGAGGTCTGTGTATTCATAATCTTCCCGTTGCGTGCCACCCGCACGCCTAAATATTCTTTGTCAATGAACGGTGCAGGGATGGCTGGGGAGATCGCTTGAAGATCGCCCAAGCTTGCGCCCGCCGCGCCGCTCGCGTGCACATCGGGCCGGTCTCCGGGCTTACGAGCGGCTAAGCCTATCCTGGCGCCTTCCCGCGAACCTGATGGTTCGCAGTGGCTCCGGGCGATGTTTTGCGCGGGGGCCAGGACTTTACTCGATCACCGTTGCGGGGGCAGCGCCGGAATGACATATGCGAAAATCTATCGCCGATGTGTCGCCGGCTTCCCGTTCACTCGGATTTGCCAATCCGGGTTCACCTGATGAGCGGCACACATTAGGCAGCGTATCGTTGGCTGTCAAGGCAGCGGATGACGATGATTGCCTGTCTTGTGTCTGACGCCCTCTACCGCCATAGTTCAGCGGTCACGCCCGCTGAGACAACGGAAATGATCGTGGAATCATTTGATCCAACGGAGCCTTCGCTATTTCTAAGTGTTGCTCTTGAAGCCGCGCGCCGTGCGGCAGATATCAGTCGTCGGTACTACGCCGGAAACTTCACCGTGACGACGAAGGCTGACATGACGCCTGTTACGCAGGCCGACGTCGAATGCGAGCACGCGATCCGCGACACGATTCTCGAGCGGTTTCCAGCGCATGGATTTTACGGTGAGGAAACAGGCAAGTCGCACGCCGATGCCGAATATCTGTGGCTTGTCGATCCGATTGACGGTACCAAAGGATTCGTCCGCCAGTACCCTTTTTTCTCCACGCAAATTGCGCTAATGCACGATGGTGAAATCGTACTCGGTGTATCGAGTGGCACGATGATGGACGAACTCGCATGGGCTGAGAAAGGCAAGGGTGCGTGGCTAAATAACAAACGTTTGGCCGTCAGCAGTCTTGCAGATCCGGATCGGGCGGCGGTGTCGACGGGTAACTTGAGGTCGCTGGCCCGAACAGACGGCTGGCAGCGCCTTGGTAGTATCGTCGCCCGCGCCGACAGGATTCGAGGCTACGGCGACTTCTATCATTACCATCTGCTGGCGTCTGGAAAGATCGAGGCAGTAATTGAATCCGACGTGAATATTCTGGACATTGCTGCGCTGTCCGTCATCGTTGTCGAAGCCGGCGGTGTATTTACCGATCTAAACGGAAAAAAACCAAGCCTTGATACGCGCTCAGTTCTGGCCGCGAACGCGACGTTACATGCATCGTATCTCGAGTTGTTACGGGGATTTGTCGCCTAGGCGTTGCCTGCAACGACGAACAGGCGTTGTGAACGCCATTGAATTGTCTCAATCGGGGTACCGTATAGGGCTTCCAAGCTGGGCTCAGTCAGGATTTCGTCGACAGTACCGAGTTCCCAGCGACCGTCTCCAAACAGCAGCAAACAGCGATCCGCAAACCGCGCTGCCAGATTTACGTCGTGCAGGCTGGCGATCACACATGCGCCGTCATTCGCCGCCTTGCGAAACACGGTCAGGACATCGAGCTGATGCTGCGGATCGAGATGGTTGGTGGGCTCATCGAGAAGATAGACGGCGGGGGACTGCGCAAGAATCTGCGCTGCGGCAAGCCGGCGACGCTCCCCGCCCGAAAGCGTCAGCACATCACGTCCGGCGAGATCGGCAATATCCATTTGCCGCAAAGCGCAGAATGCAATATCCCGATCAACGTCAGTTTCCCACTGGAATCGAGGTATATGCGGGTGGCGGCCGATCAACACCGTGTCGAGAACGGTGGCCGGAAAAATATCGTCGACCGATTGCGGCAGTAGTGCGAGCTTCGTCGCAACAGCCGAACGTGGCATCGAAAAAATATTATCGTCACCCAGTATCACGTCGCCGCCTTGCGCTTGGCGAAGCCCGGCCATGGTTAGTATGGAGAGTGTTTTGCCAACGCCATTTCGCCCCAGCACGGCGACGAATTCTCCGCGGAGAAAATCGACATCGAGCGCCTCGACCAGGTTGCGGCCAGGTACGTTGATGCCGAGCTTCTTAGCGGATAGGAGCTTGTCGTCGATACCTGCCATCGGCGGAGCGTACTCCAGCCACGATGCAAGCGGAAGCCGCGTTCAGTCGGTCAGATTAATTTCGTTGGCAGTAAGCGGCCCGATGACGGCGAAAGTCAAATTTTTCGGAATTACCGCGTCGTCAGGCGCCAGCGCAACCCGACCGCCCATAATTTCGGCGTAGCGTTGCGGATACAAGGGCTTGCGACCCGGTTCTGCCAGTCCGTACGGTGCGAGTGGTTGACCTGTGCCAATTTCGTATTTGTCGGTCGCACCAATCGTGTGAAAAAACTCGTGCGCAATAATGACATTGTTGCGACCGCTGTAACGACGACCGGTGTAGGCGTTGACGATGCCAAACATGCCTTTTTGTACACCGACCGAATTCTCAAGCGTCGGCATATCATCGGCCCGGTGATAACGGACGAATATACTCACGTCCGGTTCGATATTGTCCTGCTCGTCCGTGACACTGCCGACCCACCAGCGCATTTTCATCGACCAAAGCATTACGCTAATCATGCTCGGCTGCTCTCCAAGCTGTGGCGGTTGTTCGTTGATGGTGTGGCCAAGCTCAATGCGAACGGGACGCGCGATCTCTTTGCCATAGCGCTTAGCTTCGCGAGCGACGAATTCCTCAATCTCTTCGAAATTGCGCAGCTCGAGTCTTTCGATATAGCGCGAGGTCGCGTCGCTGCCATCAACGTTGATCGGGTAGATTTTCACCCATAGGCTGTTATCCCAGTCCGTGCTGCGCGCCTTGGTGAGCCACGCATTGGTCGCGACAAAGAACAGGATCAGCAGCAAAACGCCGATTCGGATTGCCTTAAACATGCCTAGATTGAGCCAGAGATAAGGGGCCGCTGCAGAGACACAGGTCAAATATCTTCAAAAAAGCAGCTTTTCAGTCTGAATCTGTGACGGCGTTCAGCCAGCCCGGCGGCCTTCGGGCTGCTGTGGCCTGCTCAAATGCGTAGGCAATCCCGATCAGCCGTTGCTCCGAAAACGGTCGGCCGATGAAAGATAGGCCGATCGGCAGGCCAGACACAAATCCGGCGGGCACCGTGATGTTCGGGTAGCCAGAAACAGCGGCATAGGAGGAACTGCCGATATGGAAACTGTCGCCGTTGGCGTGATCGGTCATCCAGGCAGGCCCATTGGTGATCGCGAGCAGGGCATCGAGGCGATGTTCGTCGAGCGCCTTTTGCAGCCTCGTGCGGACCACACGTTGACTCATCTTCACGGCCTCGGCATATGCGTCCGTGCTCAGGTCGCCTTTGGCCTCTGCTGCAAGTAAGACGTCCTGGCCAAAAAACGGCATTACCGTTTCTTTATTCGCTTCGTTAAATGCGATCACTTCGCCGAGTGTCGATACCGGCGCTTTAGAACGCGCGAAATAAGCGGGGAGGTCGGCCTTGAATTCGTACAGCAAGACCTCGTACTCGGCGTCAGAAACGCCTTTCATGTCGATCTCAATATTGTCGATGACTTCAGCATTCTGTTTGCGCATCGCTTCAATGCCGGCAGACATGACGGCTTCGACACCCGGGTTGCTGCCCGCGCCGTAGTGCGAACGGATAACGCCAATGCGCTTGCCATTTAACGCGTCGGCCGCGAGGTTTGCCGCGTAGTTCGTGCTGGCGACGGGCGCATCCGTCGATGCCGGATCGTCCGGATCGATGCCGGTCATTGCCGACAACAGAATCGCTGCATCGCGCACCGTGCGAGCCATCGGCCCCGCTGTGTCCTGGCTATGGGCAATAGGAATGATGCCGGAGCGACTGACTAGGCCTACCGTCGGCTTTATGCCGACAATGCCGTTGTGTCCGGCTGGACACACGATGGAGCCGTTGGTTTCGGTGCCGATGGCTACAGCCGCCAGACTCGCGGCCACCGCAACGGCGGACCCACTCGACGAACCGCAGGGATTGCGCAACGGGTTGTAGGCGTTTCGCGTTTGGCCACCAATACTGCTCCAACCGCTGGATGAGCGACTCGAGCGGAAATTCGCCCACTCGCTCAGGTTCGTCTTGCCGAGAATGATCGCGCCTGCATCCCGCAACTGACTGACGACAAACGCGTCTTGAGGCGGTGTGTGTTCGGCGAGCAGCAGTGAACCGGCACTCGTACGCATTTTGTCGGCTGTATCGATATTCGCTTTTAGAAGTACCGGAATACCGTGTAATGGCCCGCGTGGACCGGATTCACGCCACTCTTCGTCTAACGCGCGCGCAATCATCAGTGCGTCCGGATTCAGTTCGATGACTGAATTCAATTCCAGACCGTTCTGGTCGATTGCCTCGATACGGTCGAGGTACCAATGCACCAGAAGTTCCGAGCGCAACTCACGGCGCTGCATTCTGTCATGCAGGTCGGCAACACTTGCCTCGGTGAAATTTTCCGGCTCGCCGCCGCAGGAGGCGACACTAATCAGTATCGCAGTTGCAGCGGCGAGGGCGCGATGCACCTACTTCGGTTTCCTGAATTTGAGTACGAAGCGATCGGTCTTGCCGCGCAGGTCCGGCTCAAACACGTTCTTCGAGTAGTCGTCGTTCATGTTTCTCAGTACATCACTCTTTGCCGCTAGCTCAAAACCGGCTGATTCGAAGTCTGCAATGACGATGTTACGATCGATGCGATGCAATGTGCCACCGGTCTCTCTCGGCGCACCGGCCTCGGCATAGTGATCGACAATGCCAACAATGCCGTCCGGCTTTAGACCCTGGTAGAGCTCGGCGAGCAGATGGTCAACATCGATCTTCGGCCAGCCATTCTGTGGCTCGGCGTAATAGACATCGTGATAAGCGAGCACCATCATGATCGCGTCCAGAGAGCCCTCGTCGAGCTCAAGCTCGTTATTTTCGGCCATGAGCACTTTTACATTCGGTAGTCGACCATTCGCGTGGCGATCGATAAATTCGTCACCGGCAAAGCTCAGATAAGCCTCATTGGAGTGGGCATACACTTGGCCATCGCTGCCGACGACACGTGACAGCAGCTCGCTGTAGTAGCCTCCGCCTGAGAACAAATCGAGCACGGTCTGGCCCGGGGCGATGCCAATGAACTCGAGAACCTCAACGGGTTTGCGGCTGGCATCTCGGGCGTAGTCGCCCTCCAGGCGCGACGTATTGGCCACTGCGTCCGCATAGATCGAGGTTTCAGGTGAGGCGATAGCAGGTGTTTCGGCGTCGTCGTCCGTCGTCCCCTCAACCGCGGGTGGCGCCTGTCTGTTGCACGCGATCACCGACATCGCGATGAGCGCTAGAGTAATTACACTTTTCATGATGGATACCCTGGAATAGAGATAGTTCTTGTGACTCCATCATTGGTGCAAAGTGCCGCCCAGCGCAAACGCCGAAGCGGTTCTTGACGCCCCAATAAAAAGCCCCGCCGGTTGAGCGGCGGGGCTAACTTCTCTTTCTTTTTATCAAAAGAGGTAACTGCGAATTCAGTAGCCGGATACAGAGAAATTATTATTATTGGATCTGGATCTTGTTGTTTTTGTAGTTATTGTTCTTCTGGCGTCTAAATCCTCAACTGTTCCGTTTTTACTACTAACTGCAGTTACACTTCGCTTGGGCAGAGTATTAAAAGCAAATCCTGTGCCAACCTTGCTGTAACGGGCGGCTTTTCAAGCATTTAGCGCAAAAGTACGGACCAACTGGGCGAAATTTTGCGCCCATTTGTAAACAAAACCGACGATTTGTTGCGCTGCATATAAAGCAACAAGCAAAGAGCAAAGCTTAAAGCACTGAAAAAGCTAAGGTTGACTAAGCGCAGCAGCACATCTTGTGGAACTCGCGCGTGGTCATCCTGCGCGGTCTCGACCGCTTGTGCGTTTCCGCCCATACAGGGCAGCCAATTCAACATAAACTGTCAAATTATTCGACGATTTTGACCGCTTGCGCGCGCTCGATGAGCCCGGAAACGCTGTAGAAGCGGCCGTTCCGGACGACGCCAACGATTTTCAATGTGTCGCCGATTTTCGCCAGTGGATCGCCGTCGACGATGACCAGGTCTGCCGCCGCGCCTATGGCAATGCGGCCAATCTTGAGCCCGAAACCGAGCGCCGCCGCCGCGTTGACGCCGGCTGCCTTGAGCGCTTGTTCTTCCGTCAGCCCGGCCGCGATCAATGCCCGCAGTTCGGCGTGAAGTGCTATTCCCGCCGGCATGCCATTCGGTCGGCTGCCGAGGACGAGGGTGCTCGCAGCGGCTGACAAATTCGGTGCTTCAGTGAAGCGCCGCGACGGGCTTACTTGTGGTGTTATCAGCGCCGCTACTCGGGATCGCCAGACGGCTCGAATACCTGGAGTAATTGAGTCTGCAAGGCCGGACACAAAGGTAATCTCGCCAGACCCGCTGGCGAGTTGCACATCCTCGTAGCGCCGGCCGCTCGGCGATGTTGGCCGCGTATCCGAGCCGAGCAACAGTGTCGCGCCCGAGCCGAGTCCGACTTGCCAGCTGTCGGCGAGTACCGCAACGCCCTGTTCCTGCCAGCGTTTGACGTCCGCGCGCTGGACAACACCTGCCGTCATATCGCCGCTGACGGTAATGAGCCACGGCGGCTCGTCATCGGCCTGCAGCTGGCCCATCGTCCTGGCAGGCAGCAAGCGTGGCCCGGGAATTTGTTTGCCGGACCAGATCGTATTGAGTTCGACCGCTCGCGGGTGATCGGCGACCATCGTCGTGACACCGAGACCGAGGAGCAGCGGACCGAGAGACTCGTCCGCGGTCTCAGACAACGCCGCATACGCATCGATATAACCGGGCAGAACTGTGACATTGCCAAGATCGATTACGATCGCATCGGGTCGGTCGGCTTGTCCATCGACTGCGATGATATGGCCACCGTCGATAATGATGTCGGCGCTCTCGCGGTAGCCCTCGCCAATACCATCGAACATTCGGGCGGCACGAATGACCGTCCGACTCGACGGTTCATCGATCACCGGCAATTCGCGGCTTGCATGCTCTGCCGAGCCAGGCTCGCTCGTCTTACCGACGCGCGCACGAAAAGGCACCTTTGTCGATGTCCATGAGCCAAAGCGCCGTGATTGAATGTGACCGCTGGCGGTATACACCATCAGTTGCCGATCGAGCCACGCGATGGGCGCGACGAAAAAATCTTCGCGTTCGATCATCGGTCGATGCAATCGCGGCTGCGACAGTATTGCCATCCACACGGACCAACCGTCAGCGCCTTGTTTCAGGTAGCTGAGGAGACTGCCGTCCGGACGCCAAGCTGGCGCGGCAAGCGGTGTGGCGGCAGTGAGCAGAACCTCATCCGGTTCGCCGTGACGACGTAACATTAGCGACCACTGACCGGCATGGGCATGGATGTAGGCGAGGTTTCGGCCGTCGTTCGACCAGGCCGGTTCGGTCTCGTCGCCCGCCTGATTCGTCAGGCGCCATGACAGACGAGTTTCCAGATCGATTTCCCAGATGTCGAAGCCGCTGTCACGGCGGGCGGACGAGAACGCGATTCGCTCTCCACCTGGATGCCACTCCGGTTGCTGATCCGAATATTGACTGACACTCAGAGCCTCATTGTCGGAATTTTCGATTCGATGCAGCCACACCTCATTGCGTTCGGCGGTGTTGACTTGAAAAGCGAGCGCCGTATCGTCCGGCGACCAGCGTGGACGGCTTGCCGGGCGGAAGCCGCTCGCAATTGCCGTTGCGTCACCCCCATCTTTTGGGATGATCCAGATACTGCCGAGCAAATCTGTTACGAATCGGCCGTCATTGGCAGCGTCAACGCTGATGTTGGTGCCTTCGGTGACAAACACATCTGCCCTAACGATCGCCGCGAACAGCGATAGTATTGCGACGGATAGACAATGCCTAGCTCGCACAGTCAACCTGCACACTTCGGATGTCGTCGCCGTCAACCCCGATCGTCATTTGTATCGGCCGACAACAAACCTGACAGTCTTCGATATAGTCCTGTGAGCCAGCCGACGCATCAACCAGAATCGTAATTGTTTCCGCACAAAACGGACAACTGATTTCATGCTCTGTAAGCCAGCGATTCATTGCTCGCTCGTCGTTGCCCTAAGACAACTCGCCCACGACAGCTTCTTCACGGCTGCAGCCGCGTGCCGGTCCATGCGCCCGTCACAAAATCATGGTCACCTGCAGCGCTCATGCTACGCCTCCAACTAGCGCGGTCGTGAATTCGATCGGTACCTTCGATCCAAAGTTCAATGGTGTGCGGCCACAAGCGTATGCCACCCCAATGAGCAGGCCGAGAAAGATTGGGCCTGTCGTCGCTCGTGAGCGACTGCAAATCGTCGGAGACATCTACGCCCAATTCGTGCGCGCGTTCAAGCACCTGGTCTTTTAATGCCTGTCGCGATGTCAGCGTGTAGCTTTGATCGCTGCCCCATGCGCCGATCTGGCTGCCCCAGTCACGCGACGCAAAATAGGTGTCGCTCTCATCGGATGGCGAAAAAACGGCGGTGCCTTCGAGGCGAATCTGGCGACCGAGAGCATCCCAGTGAAACATTGCGGCGACCTTCGGGTTGGATCGCAGCTCGACAATTTTGCGCGATCGATAGTTTGTGTAAAAGACAACGTAGCCAGGATCTTTGACGAACGCTTTGCACAGCACGACGCGCGCCGATGCCTGACCGTCCTCTGCAACAGTTGCCAAGGTCATCGTGTTCGGGTTGCGCTGCACGGATCGACGGATCGCCTCGTTGAGCCAGGCCTCTGCCCATGTCATCGGGTCATCGGGCAGCTCGACCGGCAGCGTCGGCGCCATAAACGGATTGGCCAAAATAATCTCCAGACTATCGTTAGATATATCGGTCAGATCCCATGACGCGGAGCGTACCAAAGCGTTCGTTAGGCTTCGACAATTACGGTGCCGCCCTCACGACGCGGATCGGCTGCGACTTCGAAACCTGACGACTCATCGAAGCTTGCAACACCAACTCCGCCGAAGTACATGCCGATGTCCGGAAACGTCGATACTGGCAATTCGCCGTCGGGTAGCGGCAATCCCGACTCGGCCATCAGTCGATCTTCTTCGCCGCTGGTGTCGACGTGCACGCGCGGGTGCGCTACGGCGTCAGCGAGCGGCATATCCAACTGCAGCAGGTTGACTAAAAACTGGTGCAGCGCCGTCGTGATGCGGTCGGCGCCCGGTGATCCCACGGCGATGACGCGCCCGCCCTGCCGCGCCACACTGGGCGCCATATTTGACGGCAGTCGGCTGCCAATCGGGCCGGCATCGAGGCCGCGACGATTCAGTTCGAGTTCCCCAAGACAGTTGTTAAGCCACAGCCCCGTGCCGGATGGCATTTCACCGGAGCCGTAACCCGACGAGGCGGTTATCGCACACGCGAGACCGGTATCGTCGACGGCCGACGTGTGCACAGTCGATGACGATGTCCATCGGCTCAGCAGTCGCCCATTTTTCGCTTCGGCAAGCATGCGGGCGCCATGAGCGCCGACATCGTCGGCAAGGTCCAGATGACGCTTTCTGAATCCCAGACACGCCCGCTGCACATCAACGAGGCGGGCGACGGCCGCGACATCCCAAGCAGTGATGGTTTGCTGTGCGAATGCGCTGAGCATTGCGCTTAGAACAACACCGCCGACGGCCGGCGGTGGGTTAGTGGCGATACGCCATTCATCAATGTCGGTCTGCAGCGCCGGACGTTCAATCGCGCGGTAACGCTTCAAGTCATCTGCAACGAGCCTGCCGCCGTTGTCGTGGCAGTGACGAACGATCGCAGTGGCGAGATCGCCTTCATAAAATGCTCGTGCACCTTCGGCCGCGATCAACGACAAGCTGTCCGACAAATGCGGGATAACGATAGTGCTACCCGGCTCGCGCAGCTTGTCGCCGTCGTACAGCGCCCGATAGCCGTCCTCGGTGCGGCCATATATCACTTTTCCAGAATAGCCCAGATAATAGTGACAGGCTGACGATAGTGGGAAACCGTCACGCGTGGCGCGAATGGACGGCGCAAGTATGTCCTGCCAGCGCGCATCGCCATATTGCTTCCAAGCGGCCTCAACGGCGGCCAGCGAGCCGGGCACACCAACCGTTCCAGCGCCGACAAGCGTTGTAATGCCACCCCCGTACGCCATCGTCACCGATTCGACGCCGCCGTGGTCGTCAGCGGCGGGCCCGTACCCGGGCACGGCGACGTTGCCATCGATCGTTACAGGTTCGCTGCCGGGTTTCCAGATTGAGATATAGGAACCGCCGGCCAGCGCGCAGACGCTTGGTTCGGCGTTCATCGTTAGCAGCGATGCGGCGAGAGCACAGTCGACCGCGTTACCGCCATTGGACGCCGTTTCACGCGCAGCATCTGCTGCCAGGGCCGATGTCGTTGCGACCGAGATACCCGTCATCGCATCACCGCAGCAACCGAGTGAGCCCCGCGACTAATAATGAATGACCGAGCGAATGCTTTTGCCTTCATGCATCAAGTCGAACGCTTTATTGATGTCGTCAAGTGGCATCGTGAAAGAAATGAATTCATCGATTTTGATTTCCCCGTCCATATATTGGTCGACCATACCTGGCAACTGTGAACGACCTTTGCAGCCACCGAACGCGGTGCCGCGCCAGGCGCGACCAGTGACAAGCTGGAACGGACGTGTAGAGATTTCCTGACCTGCGCCTGCGACACCGACGATGACCGATTCGCCCCAACCCTTGTGGCAGCATTCGAGCGCCGCACGCATCAGGTGGACGTTGCCAACGCATTCGAACGAATAGTCCACGCCGCCGCCGGTTAGTTCAACGATGACGTCCTGAATCGGATCGTCATATTTGCTGGGGTTTACAATATCGGTTGCGCCAAGTTGTTTCGCGAGTTCGAATTTGTCTTCGTTAATATCGATCGCGACAATGCGACCGGCTTTCGCCATAGTTGCACCTTGTATCGCACTCAAGCCGACGCCGCCGAGACCAAATATCGCAACTGTCGCACCCGGCTCGACTTTTGCAGTGTTCAATACAGCACCGATGCCAGTTGTGATGCCACAGCCAAGCAGGCAGACCTTTTCGAGTGGCGCATCTTTGTTTACTTTGGCGATCGCGATTTCCGGTAGCACCGTGTACTCGCTGAAAGTTGATGTACCCATATAGTGATACACCGTTTTGCCGTTGGCGCTAAATCGGGAGGTACCGTCCGGCATTAACCCCTGGCCTTGCGTGACGCGAATTGCCTGGCAAAGATTGGTTTTTCCCGAAGTGCAGAAAGCGCATTCGCCACACTCGGGGGTATAGAGGGGAATCACATGGTCACCGGGCTTCAGCGAAGTGACTCCTTCGCCAATTTCTTCGACAATGGCGCCGCCTTCATGCCCGAGGACCGATGGAAAGATGCCTTCCGGATCCTCGCCGGAGAGCGTAAACGCGTCAGTGTGGCAGACGCCTGTCGCAACATTGCGTAACAGCACTTCGCCGACTTTCGGGCCGTCTAGGTCGATCATTTCGATTTCGAGTGGTTGGCCTGCTTCCCAGGCGACAGCGGCTCGAGTTTTCATCGTTTTTTTTCTCCCTCACCTTGGATGGCGTGCGTATTCATGAGTTGCCGGACTCAGAATATTCGCACGATTGGGCCTCGCGCAACAGATCGCCGCATCAGGAAAACGTCTGGTTGCTTGCCCCTGTCGACAAATCTCCTGTAAAACGGCCAGTGTCATAAACCTCCACGAGATACACGGACATGAGCCTCGAAGACCTGCGAAGTAAGCTTTCGGCCGTCGATCGTCAGATCGTCGAATTGATTGCCGAGCGTCAGCGGATCGTCGGCGACATCGGTCGCAACAAACGTAGCGTTGGAACAGCGACACGCGACTATGCCCGTGAGAAGGATGTGCTCGACCGGGGACGAACATTGGCGGATGCACTGGATGTCGATCCGGACCTTGCCGAGAATATATTGCGGCAGTTGATTCGGTCGTCGCTCGAAAGCCAGGAGCGAGACCGCGTTATCGCGGAGGGCAAGGGAGACGGACGTCGGGCCCTCATAATTGGCGGTGCCGGCAAGATGGGCGGTTGGTTTGCCGATTTCTTCGCATCACAGGGCTTTAGCACGACGCTTGCCGATCCGAATGTCGACGACGGGCCGGGGCAATTTAACACCTGGACCGACGCCGGCGTTGACTATGACGTGATCGTCGTTGCCGCGCCGCTTGCCGTTTCCGGTCGGATTCTCGCTCAGTTGGCGGTGCTGAAACCTGCGGGGCTGATCTTCGATATCGGCTCGCTAAAATCGCCGTTAGTCGACGGGCTGCGGGAGCTGAAGAATGCGGGCTGCCAGGTAGCCTCCCTGCACCCGATGTACGGTCCCGACACACGCCTATTGTCTGGCCGCCATTTGATTGTCTGCGACGTTGGCTGCGACACGGCGACGGCTCAAATCAAAGACCTTTTCGGTGCGACTATGGTTGAGCAGCTCGACATGGGCCTCGATGATCACGATCGGCTGATCGCCTACGTTCTTGGCCTGTCGCACGCACTCAATATCGCGTTCTTCACCGCGTTGGCCGAGAGCGGCGAGGCAGCGCCGAAACTCGCGCGACTGTCGTCGACGACATTCGATTCACAGCTGCTCGTGTCCGAGGCCGTGGCGCAGGATAACCCGCATCTTTACTTCGAGATTCAGCACCTTAACAAGTTTGGGCTTAGAGCTTTGGATGCACTTGCCGATGCCACCACGCGAATTCGCGAACTTGTTGCTGATGGCGATGAGGATGGTTTTGTCGAGTTGATGGAGAATGGGCGCGAGTATTTTGCGATGCGCGGCTGATCTCATATTTTCCAAAATGCCGACAGCCCGCGCGACGTGGCCGGTTGATTCTGGTAAAAGAAGCGGCGTTCGGGGAGAGGAGTCTGGCGCATGAGCACTGCCGAAGATCTGGGGGCGCGGCTTGAAGCAACGCAGCAGCAACTCGATGAAATAACGGCTGCAGCTGCCCACAACGAAGATAAAATGCGCCGGTCGCAACAGCGCGAGCTACGCTTGTTGCAGGCGGATGATCTGACCACGTTATTTGGCGAGCTAATCGACGGATTGCGTTCGAGTTATAACTTGCAATACGTCAGCCTCGTCATTTGTGATCCCGATCATGACCTTCGTCATCTTCTGCTGGCCGCCGGGACGCCGACAGAAGATATTGACAACCTGATTATCGTCGAGTCTTTGACTGGGCTCGCGCCGCAGTACATTGCACTACGGCAACCATGGCTGGGCCCATATGCGGCTTGTGACCATCAGCTGATATTCCCGACAGCCTGCGACCTTGCCAGTGTCGCGATGATCCCACTAATTCATCGTGGCAGACTGATCGGTAGCATCAACCTCGGTAGTAGCGACCCGCAGCGATTCACGCGGCACCTTGCGAGCGACTTTCTAGCTCACCTCGGCGTTATCGCCAGCTACAGTATTGAAAATGTCGTCAATCGCGCGCGACTGTTGCGCAGCGGTTTCACCGATGTATTAACTGGCTGGCACAATCGCCGTTACCTGCAGCTGCGCATGAAAGAAGAGCTGGCACGCGCAAGTCGTAATGGCGACAACCTCGTTTGCCTGATGCTCGATGTCGATCATTTCAAACGCGTCAACGATACCTGGGGTCACGCTGCCGGCGATGCCGTGCTTCGAGAACTCGCACACCGTATCGAGACGCAGGTCCGCGTAAGCGACATTGCGGCGCGCTACGGCGGCGAAGAATTTGTTGTGCTGTTGCCGGATACGGGGACCGACGATGGCGAATGTCTTGCCGACCGAATACGAACGGCAATCTCAGCAACACCGTTTGCGTTGCCAAACGATGAGGAAACGACGATCACCGCATCGATTGGCATTGCCGGAGTTTCGCCGCCGTCGCAAGCAACTGACCTAAAAACAATCGGCGATTCGCTTGTCGCCCGCGCAGACGTTGCGTTGTACAAAGCCAAGGCAGATGGGCGCGATTGCATTGTGGTCGATGGTGCCGTGTGAGACCTCGCCTGTTTGGATTGCCGATCCTTATGTTTTTCATAGTCGCTTGCGGCAACGAGTCAACGGCGCCAGGTTCGGCGTCAGAGCAGTCCGATTCCTTTCGCCTCGAACCTGTCGTTGTCTACGCGACGCACGACGATGAAGCTTACCTGCCGTCTCTGTTCGCGGACTTTACTCGCGAGACCGGTATTCGAGTCACGGTGCGACATGCAGATGCCAAGACATCTGTAGACGATGTGATCAATGATCGTGGTTCGCCGCCCGCAGATGTGTTGTTATCGCCGGATGTTCTCAGTATTTGGAAGGCGGCCGAAGAAGGCGCATTGCGACCGCTCACAAGCGAGTCCCTTATCCGTACCATCGATGCACAGGTGCCCGCGCATCTGCGCGACCCGGATGGTACCTGGGTGGCCGTTAGCGCTCGCGCTGCGGCTATTGCGTACGATTCCCACGTCGTAGATGCATCGGTTCTCGCCGGCTATGAGAGTCTCGCCGATGAGAGTCAGTATGGCAGTGTATGCCTGTCTTCGTCGTCGCTGGCGGTCAATCGATCGCTGATCGCTATGCTGATCGATGAACTCGGCGTGCGTCCTGCCGAGATTCTCGTAAGAGGATGGGTGAGAAATCTCGCATTGCCCACTTTCGAATCCGACGCCGATTTACTCGCCGCTATTGACGCCGGAACTTGTGCGCTAGGAATTGTCGCATTGCCGGAGAAATACGCAGGCGTAAATGCTGGCGACAACAAGAGCATTCGGTTTTTTGTTCCACAGCCTGCTTTTACTGACATCGAAGGATTCGGTGTCGCGCGCCACGCGCGCGAACCCGAGTCGGCACAGCGGCTCATCGAATGGTTCTTGAGTTCGCACGCGGGAGATTTCATGGGCGACAAGCTGTCGACCCGCAACGTTGCCGTGGCGGCATGGCGTGCTGAGGATGCGATCAAGCTAGCCGAACGTGCCGGCTACCGGTAATTGCCAAGCCCAAAGTGCCGAGCTTCAGTCGCCCGCGCTCAGCGATAGTTTTGGCTGCGACTCATTAGGATCAGAAATAACGGCACGCCGATTGCCGCGGTGAGCGCGCCGACTGGTAGCTGCCGTGGCGCCATCATCGTTCGGGACAGCGTGTCAGCGATCACTAACAACGCACCGCCAGCCAGAGCGGAGGCGGGAACGACAATACGATGGTCGCTGCCGATGAGCATGCGGATCAAATGCGGTACAACGAGACCCACAAAACCGATGACGCCGACTGTCGTGACCGCCAGCGCCGTTGCCAGCGATGAGGCGACGAATACCAAATAACGAAAGCCGGTGACGGGCAGGCCGACGATTGCGGCTTGCAGCTCGCCACGCGCAAGTACATTCAGGTGCCGCGCGGCGAGCGTTGCAGCCAAGGTCAACGCGGCCAACAGCCAAAGCGTTCGTGCTGGATGGAACGCGAAACTCAAATCGCCCATCAACCAAAACAGCATGCCACGCAGCTGATGCTCCGGGCTAAGCGCAAGCAACATCGTCGTTGCTGCGCTAAAGCCCGCAGCCAGTACGACACCGGTGAGCAGCAATCGTGTCGGCGTCCAGCTACCTGTGCCGCGCGCAATCGAAAACACCAGCACAGTCGCAGCCAGCGCGCCGCTAAAAGCGGCAACGTCAATTATCAAACCCGAAAAGCCGAGCAGCATGGCAGTCAGGGCGGCGACGGCTGCGCCGCCGGAGGTGCCAAGAATGTACGGATCGGCGAGTGGGTTTCTAAGTAACACCTGCATCAACACACCGGCGACAGCCAGCAGGCCGCCGACGGCGAATGCCGTCAACGCTCGAGGCAGCCGCAGCTCAATAACCAATGCTTGAATCTCAACGCTCGCCTTGCCACTGAGTGCGCTAATAGCATCCTCAAATCCGACGTTGGCGCTGCCTGTGGCGAGCGCAATTAGTAGTGCCGCGATGACAATGGCCACTAACGCCACAAAAATGGTCGACTGTCGTAACCGTAGCAAAGCATTCTCCGCCAATCCGAATCTGTATTAGTGTAAAGTAAACCGCAGTTATAGTTTTTTTTCTCGGTTGCTATGAGCAACGATTGGATCGACGATGAGGGGTTCCGCGCGAACGTCGGTATCATCCTCTCCAATACAGATGGCCGGCTGCTCTTGGGCGGACGCGTCGGCGCAAAGGGCTGGCAGTTTCCGCAGGGAGGCATGTTGCGCGGCGAAGATCCCCAGGCCGCTATGTATCGCGAGCTCGAAGAAGAGGTCGGGCTCGAGTCACAGCATGTAGAAATACTGGGTGTTACACGCGATTGGTTGCGCTACCGACTTCCCGACAAGTTCGTTCGCCGACACTCTAAACCGCTCTGCATTGGCCAGAAGCAGCGCTGGTTCATGTTGAAACTAATTTCGTCTGCGGACAAGGTGCGCTTTGATCGATGTGATCAACCGGAGTTTGATCGTGTCCGATGGGTCGATTTCTGGCGACCGGTCAATGAAGTGATCTATTTCAAACGTCGGGTTTATGCGAGTGCGCTTCATGAACTCGGATCAACGGTGTTTCCGGAAGGTCTGCCGCCTCGACCGCGCTGGTGGCCCCGACGTTGGCGCGCTGTCTTCGATAAGGACATCGAAAAAACAATTCGCGCGCGCGACGAGATGCCCTAGCTAAAACGCTTTGGTTACTGCAAGAATAATAATGCTGAGCAAGAATATGACCGGAATTTCATTGAACCAACGTAACCACCGGCTATCTGCTTTTGCATCGGTCTCACGTAGCCGCACAATCCAGCCATAGCAGCGATAATGGTAGACGATCAGCCCGACAATTAGCGCGAGTTTGACCTGAAACCAAGCTGTGACAATGAGCGCGTGATTGATACCGAGTAGAACGACTCCAAAGACGGCCGTCAGCACCGCGCCGATCGTCATGATGCCGAACAATCGATTCTCCATGACCATAAATCGTTGTCGGCCAACAGCGTCGGATGCCTCGGTATGATAAATAAACAGACGCGGCAGATAAAAAAGCCCGGCAAACCAGGTGACCATGAAGGCTACATGCAGGGCTTTGAATATCAGGTAATAAGGCGCAAGCGCATTCATGTGGCGAGAGCATAAACGATGGCTGCCGATTGACGCGAATCAACTGCCGCAAACGTGACGTGGCGCACTTCTGTTTGCGCCGGCCTACGCGTAACATAACGTCTTTTCCAGGCGCTCTCAGAGAAAAGTGGCAAAACTCGCATCGAAAACCAGTCGTACTGCGCCACGCATAATCGCCGTTCGCGCTGTCATAGTTGCGCTGATACTGGGCGCCAGCTATCTGGTATTTGAGTTCGGCCGCATTCAGGCTGGTTACGACGTAATCGCTGTCGCCGAAGAGCGACAGGCCTTTGAGAATCGCATTGACGTGCTTGAAAATGAGATCATTGCGCTCAATGAGCAAATTGCGCTTTTGGAGACGCACCGCAATATTGATCGTGAGGCCTACACGCAGGTAGAGGTGAGCTTGACGGAGCTGCAGGCAAAGATTCAGGAGCAGCAGGATGCTATCGCGTTTTATCGAGGCATCGTCTCGCCGGCCGATGGCAAGTCGGGCTTGCGCGTACAGGATTTTCGACTGTCACGTGGAAACGCGGAACGTGAATACAAGATTCGACTGGTACTCGTACAGGCCATGAAGCACGATCGCAAAGTGTCCGGCAATGTAAAATTGAGTATAGCCGGCGTTGAAAACGGCGTGGAGAAATCATACAACTACAGCGAGCTGTTACCGAAAGAGGGCGAGCAAAAGTGGGCTTTCTCATTTCGCTACTTTCAGGATTTTGATCGCCAGGTCGTATTGCCGGACGGTTTTACGCCGGAACGAATTATTGTTCAGGTAGAGTCGAAGACTCGCTCGATTGCCAGCATCGAGGAAAGCTACACTTGGTTGTCGAGTCAAAGCTGAGTCGTTGAATGACAGCAGTGGAGAAATAAATGTTCGGTCGCAGAAAAAACAGGCACAACTCGGCAAATACGATTGTCGGAATCGACACCCGGGTAAACGGTGATATGCATTTCACTGGTGGCCTGCATGTCGATGGGATAGTGCACGGAAACGTGTCAGCAGATCCGGACTCCGAGTCATCGCTGAGCCTTGCCGATGGCGCAACGGTGGACGGCGGTGTGACGGTTCCGTACGTATTACTCGAGGGCATGGTCAAAGGTGACGTGTTTGCCAACAAACGCGTAATTCTGGGATCCAGCGCTCGGATCATTGGTAATGTGTATTACAATCTAATAGAAATGGCGATCGGCGCCGAAATCAACGGCAAGCTCGTTCATCAACCCGAAGGGCAAGTACCGCTCCTCGAGCAAACCGCAAAGATCGACGAATCTGCTGCGGTGCCGAGCGAAGCCTAGGTCGTAATAGAGAATCAAGCATGCAAACGCAAAACATAGGAAACGCGCCACCGCCTCTGATCTTCACCGATGCGGCGGCTGAGAAAGTAAGCGAATTGATCAGGGACGAAGAAAATCCCAACCTTAAGCTGCGCGTATTTATTTCAGGTGGCGGGTGTTCGGGCTTTCAATACGGTTTTACGTTTGACGAGAACATCGAAGACGGTGACAGTCAAGTTGAAAATCGAGGCGTGACGCTCATTGTCGATCCGATGAGTGTGCAGTATCTGATGGGTGCTGAGATAGATTACACGGAAGATTTGCAAGGAGCGCAATTCGTGATACGAAATCCCAATGCGACCACGACCTGTGGCTGCGGACAATCCTTCACCGCCTGATCCCCGGCATAATCAGCCCGAGGTTATCGCTGCCGTTGACCTTGGATCCAATAGCTTTCATATGATCGTGGGTGAGCTGCGCCACGGCCAGCTCGTTATCATCGACCGCCTCCGCGAAACCGTGCGCCTGGCCGAAGGTCTCTCCGACGACGGTGAAATTTCCGACGATGCGCGCGAGCGGGCGCTGAGTTGTTTGTCGCAATTCGGCGAGCGGTTGCAGGCAATGCAAGCAGCTAGCGTGCGCGCCGCCGGTACTAGTACCATCCGACGCGCTCGTGAGGACACCATGTTTTTGTCCGAAGCTGAGGCAGCGCTCGGCCACCGCATCGATATTATTTCTGGCATCGAGGAGGCACGACTTATATACAACGGCGTGACTCACAGTCTGCCTAAGAACGACGGCTTGCGACTGGTCGTCGACATCGGGGGTGGCAGCACCGAAATCATTCTCGGGCAAGGTTCAATTCCGCGGGCGCTCGAGAGCCTGCACATGGGCTGTGTGTCAATGACTGAACGGTATTTTGCCGACGGCCGCATAACACGAGAGCGTCTTGAGAAAGCCAGAATCGCCGCACGCCTCGAGCTGCGCCCGGTGAAAGCCTTCTTTCGTGATGCCGGCGATATCGAAGCTATTGGCACCTCCGGTACGATTATCTCGACTGAACGCGTCGCGCAATCGATAGGCATACAGGAGTCAGGTGAATTAACACTTGGCACGATTGAAGCACTGATCGAACTTGTTGCTGGATTTGAAACGATTGAAGACTTAACGCTCCGCGAACTAACACAGAGGCGTGCACAGGTCTGGCCGGGCGGGCTTGCGATTTTGGCGGAGTTGATCGGCGTGTTGCGGATTAAGTCATTGCGTGTGTCCGACGGAGCGCTGCGAGAAGGCCTGTTGTATGACTTACTGGGCCGGTTGCAGGATGAAGACGCTCGCGAGCGCACCGTACGAGCGATGGCATCCCGGTATTCTGTCGATACGTCACAGGCAATGCGCGTTGCGGCAACGGCAGACATGTTGTTTCGTCAATGCGCTGAAGCGTGGAGCTTAGAGTCGAAGTTGGCTACCGTTATGCTTGACTGGGCAGCCCACCTTCATGAAATCGGTCTCGATATTTCTCATGACGATTTTCATCGACATGGCGCCTACGTTGCGGAGCATGCTGACATGCCTGGCTTTCCGCGTGCTGAGCAACGATTTCTTGCGGCACTGGTCGGTAGTCAGCGCCATCAAGTCGATAGCCGCTTTCTGAAAAAACTTCCGCGCGTATGGCGGAATACTGCGCTACGCCTCACGCTGTTGTTGCGCCTTGCCGTTTTGCTCAATCGCAGCCGTCATGATGCCGACATTGTGAATATCGAACTAAAAGTCACGGACGAAAGCCTGGATCTGCGTTTCGATCCGACGTGGCTTGAAGAAAACGCGTTGACGGCCGCGGACCTTACCCGCGAACAAAGCTACCTAAGGGCCGTCGGCTACGAACTGACATTCGGCTAGCAAATCCAGAATTAGCCTAGTTTGGCGAGGCCATCAGTTCGAGGAACCTCGTCTGTGCAGATATCGGCTCGGCCGTGCCTGGCGATAGCCGTTCGTAGCTGCCGTCGCCATGCAGAATCCAGGCCTGGCAGTTGTCCGCAAGGTACAGTTCCAGGTCGCGCTTGAGTTGTTTCTTTAGGGATTTCTGCATGACAGGAAAACATGACTCGTTGCGCTTCTGTAGATTACGTTGCATCCAGTCTGCGCTTGCGCAGTAAAACTCCTCGTCACCGTCGTTCAAGAAATAGTAGACGCGCGAATGCTCGAGGAATCGACCGAGAATCGAGCGGACGCTGATGTTGTCTGAGAGACCAGGCACACCGGGCCGCAACGAGCAGATTCCGCGAACGATTAGGTCGATTCTTACGCCGGCTTGCGACGCTTCGTAAAGCGCATCAACGACATTCGGGTCGCTGAGCGAATTTACTTTGACAATGATGCGCGCCTTTCGGCCGGCTCGCACGTGCTCGACTTCGCGCTGAATTTTGTCCATGATTGCGTCGAACAAGTTGAATGGTGACGTCAGCATCAATTTCAGGTCACGCGCTTCGGTCAAGCTTGTTAGTTGCATAAAAATTTTGTGGACGTCTTCACCCAAATCCTTGTCACTGCTGAAGTAGCCATAATCTGTGTAAATACGTGACGTATTGTGATGGTAATTACCGGTGCCAAGGTGTACGTAACGAACAAGTGTGCCTTGTTCACGTCGAACTACAAGCGTCATTTTCGCGTGCGTCTTGTAGCCCACGAGCCCATAGACAACATGCGCGCCGGCTTCCTGCAGCCGGTTAGCAAGTGAAATGTTAGCCGCCTCGTCGAAGCGAGCCATAAGCTCAATGACGACGGTGACTTCCTTGCCAGCATGTGCAGCGTTGACCAGGAAATCGATAATCGGTGAGTCCGCGCCGGTGCGATAAAGCGTAATCTTGATCGCTAATACATTTTCGTCGGATGCGGCGAGCTTCACGAAGTCGATAACCGGGGAGAACGAGTGATAAGGATGAAATAGCAATACATTCTTTTTTTCGAGAAGTGTGAATATGTTTTGTTCGCTCAGCAATTTGTCTGGCAGGCCTTGAGTAAACGGCGGATACAACAACTCGGGATAATCGTCGATGGCGCAGACCGTCGCGAGCCGATTCAAATTGACCGGTCCCTCGACCAGATATCGATCCTGCTCATCCAGCCCGAAATGATCGAGCAGAAATTCCTGCAGGTCTTCAGGACAATCGCGGCCGACCTCGAGGCGAACCGCGGCACCATATCGACTCGCCTCAAGCTCGCCTTCGAGCGCATGTACTAGGTCATTGACCTCTTCTTCATCAACGTAAAGATTGCTATTTCGCGTAACGCGGAACTGATAGCAGCCGTCGACCTTTAGGCCTGGGAACAACTGATCGACGTGGACGCGAATGACTGAAGATAGGAAAACAATGTCATGGCAACCCGGCTTGCTCAGGTGTTCGGGCAATTGAATAATTCGGGGCAAAGAGCGTGGCGCCTGAACCATGCCGCGATGGCGGCGACGGCCATAGGCATCCCGGCCACGCAGTGGCACGATGAAATTCAGACTCTTGTTAAGTATGCGTGGGAACGGTCGTGACGGGTCAAACGTCAGTGGCGTAAGCACCGGTACCACCTGGTCACGAAAGTAATCGCTCAGCCATTCGGTTTGTTCTGATGACCAGTCTTCGCTGCGCAGAAACCGTACGCCGGCCACCGCCAGTTGTGGAAACATCACATCGTTGAGTAGCCGGTATTGTTGTTCGACAATTGCCAGCATTCTTGTCCGCAGCACGTCGAAAACTTGTTGAGCAGGAAGATTTTCCGGGCCTTGCGTCAATGCGCCGATTTCCATGCGCTGTTTCAGAGCGGCGACACGAATCTCGAAAAACTCGTCGAGGTTGGTGCAGGTAATACAAAGAAAGCGCAAGCGCTCCAGCAACGGTACGTTCGGATCCTGGGCCAGCGCCAATACCCGCTTGTTGAACTCGAGCATGCTGAGTTCACGGTTAATGTAAAGGTCAGCAGGTGGCAGCGACGGTACGTCCACGGGCGTCTCAGACAAAAGTCTCGGCCGACCAGTATATCAGCGCTTCGTTTACGGAAACTTTAACTAGTTCCGATCTCGGCCATCGCCGCTTGAGTCGCCCGGGTAATGGGCGCCGAGCACGGTCTCCCGGCTCGCCCCGGTTACGCTGGGAAGATTTCCGGGTCGGCCCTCGACATGGCGCTTGGCCAGCCAGGCGAAAGCGACAGCCTCCACCCAATCCGGCTTGAGGCCCACGGCAGTCGTTGTATCAAGTGTGCGACTTGTAAGCCGTTGGCTAAGACGTCTGAGCAGGTCGCGGTTGTGTGCGCCACCGCCGCAAACAAATATCTGCGATGTGGACGGTGCCCAAGTTTCGATCGCCCTGGCAATGCTCGCCGCCGTAAATTCAGACAGCGTAGCTTGCACATCGACGCTCGAAATCGTGTCGATATCGTGACGTCGCAACCACGCAAGATTGAAATATTCGACACCGGTGCTTTTCGGCGGCTCGGCAACGAGCCACGCATCTGCCAGCAGGCGCTGCAGCAATTCCGAGTCTATGTTGCCGCTGTGGGCCCATTGACCGTCGACGTCAAAGTCTTGGAATTTCTGATCTCTGATCCAGCCATCGAGCAGCGTATTGCCGGGGCCGGTGTCGAAGCCGGTGACCAAACCTGATCCAGCGGGCAGCACGGTGACATTGGCGATGCCACCGATATTCAGTACAACACGATGTTCGTCGGTCGCACGGAACAGCCAGTCGTGAAACAACGGTACGAGCGGCGCTCCCTGGCCCCCAAGCGCGACGTCGGCACGCCTGAAGTCTGCAATGGTATCTATACCGGTACCACCGGCAATCACCGCGGGGTTGCCGATTTGCGACGTGAAACAATGAGTGGCGTCGGGTCGATGTCGTACGGTCTGGCCGTGACTGCCAATCGCTCGTATGTCGGCCGTTCTGCTATTGGAGGATTCGATTAACGCAAGCGCAGTGTCACGAAAGCATTCACCAACCCAGGTGTCGAGCTCACCGAGCTCGTCGAGACCACAGGCCTCGGGTGTCAAGATGGCCGTGCGTAATTGCGTCTGGAGTTTCGTCGGGTAGTGTTGCCGATGGGTGCCGACGAGGGTCAATGAGTTCGTGTCAAATTGCACCAGCACGGCATCGATGCCATCCATGCTCGTGCCCGACATCAGACCCAAATACAAGTTGTTCATTGACTTTTCGAACAGAGATTATTGGCCGGCGTAGCCGACCGCGGCTACTTGCGTCCGCTTGAAGTGCTCGAGTTCCTCGAGGATCGGTTCGACCGAGGCGAGAAATTCGTCACGATATTTCGCGTCGATCGGTTCAGCCTTTGGCAATGCGACGGTGCGTGGGTTCCGGTGTACGCCATTTAGACGATATTCGTAGTGCAGATGGTTGGCCGTTGCGAGGCCTGTCGCGCCAACATAGCCAATGGTCTGGCCCTGGCGCATCCGCCTACCTATTCGCGCCGACGCGGCAAACCCCGACATGTGCGCGTAGAGCGTCGTGATGTTGCCGCCATGTTGCAAAATGATCGCATTGCCGTAACCGTTTTTGACACCACGAAATATCACCTTGCCGTTGCCAGCGGCCTTAATCGGGGTGCCGCGAGGCGCCGCGTAGTCGACACCACGGTGCGCACGAATCTTGTTCAGAATCGGATGTCGCCGTCGTGGATTAAAGTTTGAGCTTACGCGAGTGAAATCGACTGGCGCGCGAATAAATGCCTTGCGCACGCTATCGCCCTCGGGGGTGAAATAATCAGAATAGCCGTCCGCATCGATGAATCGTATTGCACGGTGCGTGCGACGATTGTTATTGAATTCGGCGACGATTATCTCGCCATCGGTGACGAACTCGTCGTTTTGCCAGATTTCTTCGTACTGCACGTAGAAATTATCGCCCTGTCGAATATCGAGCACAAAATCGATATCCCAAGCGAATATTCCTGCAACGTTCATGATGACTTTGTCCGACAGGCTGGCATCAGCGCCGCTTTCGAATAAGGATGTTTCGATAACGCCGTAGGCGATGCGCTTGCGAACCTCAATCGGACGTTCCACGATCTCGGTGCTAAAGCCTTCTTCGCCACGCTCGATCTTAAGCGCACTAGTCAAGTCGAGTACCGAGTACATGCTGACGATACTGCCGTTGTCATGAAGAATGTCGAACTCGTCACCCGGCTTGAGCCGCCGAAATATTTTCCTTGGCTCTTCGAGCGCGGCTACGGCGGCGAGATGTCCGAGATTCAGATTGTGTTGTCGAAAAAGCTTGTCGAGTGTGTCACCCCGTCCAATAGTGAGATTCAGCGAATCGAATTGTGGCACCGGATCGAGCACGGGCTCGATCAGCGCCTGGACTACTTCTTCGCGCGGCAAATTGGTGACGTCATCGATCTGAATCTCGCCCGCGGGCAACAGGGCAGCTTGCTCGACGGTTGGCGCGGCGGGCTGCTCGCCAACCAGCATCGAAATCATGGCTAGCCCGGCGAGCGGAATACCGAGACCGACGGCAAACCATTGCAGGGCTTTGGGTTTTTTAGTGTGGCGAGTGCCAGACGGCTTGTAATCGTGAAGCAGTGGACTGGGCCTCTGATGCACGTCCATATCCCTTCGGTTCAGGAAGTCGCTACTCTAACCCGGCCTCCCGAAGAGGTCAAAGAAACTGTTATAAGTCAGCGCGTTAACTTCGGTTTGTACATTGCTGCGAGAATGCTACAGTTCGCCCCCGACACGGCGATCCAAGATACGCGCGACGCAGACGATGACCGACATCAAGACACAGCTGGCCGAACTGTACCGCGGCACCGACGAGGTGTTGCCGGAATCCGGTCTCGAGGCGAAGCTCAAGAAGGGCCGACCACTGATTGTCAAAGCTGGTTTTGACCCGACCGCACCGGATCTGCACATCGGCCACACGGTACTTGTGAACAAGATGCGTCAGTTCCAGGAATACGGTCACGAGGTCGTCTTTTTGATTGGCGATTTCACCGGCATGATCGGCGATCCGTCGGGAAAAAACTCGACCCGGCCGCCACTGTCTCCCGACGACATCAAAGCGAACGCCGAAACTTACGAAGCTCAAATATTTAAGATCCTCGACGAGAAAAAAACACGCATCGAGTTTAACTCGAATTGGATGGGGGATATGGACGCGGCAGGTCTGATAAAACTCGCGTCACACCATACAGTCGCCCGAATGCTGGAACGCGACGACTTTAACAAGCGCTACACGGGCGGCCAGCCGATTTCCATTCACGAGTTTCTATACCCAATTGTGCAAGGCTACGATTCCGTTGCGCTAAAAGCCGACGTTGAACTTGGCGGCACCGATCAGAAATTCAATTTGCTGGTTGGGCGTCAGCTGCAGCAAGACTACGGTCAGGAGCCGCAGATCGTCATGACGACACCGTTACTCGAAGGACTCGACGGTGTGCAAAAGATGTCGAAGTCACTGGACAACTATGTCGGCATTACTGAGGCGCCCGGCGAGATGTTCGGCAAACTCATGTCGATATCCGATGAGCTGATGTGGCGTTATTTCGAGGTCTTGAGTTTTCGTCCGCTGGACGACATCATCGCGCGGCGGAAAAAAGTAGATGAAGGTATGAATCCCCGCGATGCGAAATTTGAGCTCGCAATCGAGATCGTCACGCGTTTTCATGATGCAACGGCCGCCGAAAGCGCGAAGGCTGAATTTATCGCGCGATTTCAGCAGGGGGCCGTACCCTCTGACATGCCTGAAATGACATTGTCGACGAATGGTGGACAACTCGGAATCGCGCACTTGTTAAAAGGCGCTGGTCTCGTCGACAGCACATCCGAAGCGTTCAGGATGATTAAACAGGGTGCGGTGCGTATCGACGGCGAGCGCGTGGAGGATCGATCGCTCAGCGTGGGGGCCGGCTCGACGAACGTCTACCAGGTTGGCCGTCGGCGATTCGCACGTGTCAGTTTGACCTAAAAGGGGTCGGATCCAATTTTCCGGGCCTGGCGCCCGGTGCGCGTATTGCATTGCAGTAAAATTGGATCCGACCCCATTTCCGGAGATGGTCGTGCACAAAGTCATTAAATTTCTGTTGCTCTGTAATCTGTTGCTATGCGGCATGCCTGCGTATTCAGAGGACGAAATTGATGAACGTGAGTTGGAGGAGGCGCGTCTTCAACAGAAGTTTCGAGATGACATGGGCGCTATCGTAGACGACCTCAACAGGGGCTCATTCGACCGACTCGCTTATTCGATCAATGAGAATGACATGCTCGATCGAATCTTCGGGCTGCGCCTGATCGACCAACGCGTCAAGCGTGATTTTCGCGAAGACATGAAGGAGAGAGACAATTTTCCGAAATTTATTGAGACTGCGTACAAGGAGGAAGCCAAGGATGGAATACGCGCCCACCTCCTACTTGTAGAATCTCGTGGCGAGCGAGGTCGAGCTGTTGTCAGATTCGATATGGCGCACTTTCAGTTTAATTACGTTGAGTACGAGTTACGTATTGGCTCGTGGAACAAACTCAACGTCGTCGACTGGAAAGACTATCTTTGGGGGCATCAATTTTCCGATCGTGTCGGACTGTCGCTGGTGCAGGGGCAACCGAATAAAAACGCTGTGCGCAAACTGATCGACTTTCCCAATGTTCGGGAGCAACAAGTGTTTCAAGTAATAGAGGTGTTAAAGGCCGCTCGTGACTATGATTTCGACCGGTTTTTTCAGATTTACGATAGCCTCGACGTTAGCCTTCAGCGTCAACGTGATGTACTGGTTGCCGGGTTGGACGCAGCCCGAATCGCGCGCAAACGTCGCAGCCAGCGAAAAATTTTGATGGCGGTCGCCAAATTCTACCCAAACGATCCGTTGTTTTCGCTGTCACTGCTCGATTACTACTTTCCGGATAAGCAGTTCGAAAAAGCGCACGATGCTCTGATGCGCGTGAAGAAAACTCTACGTATAGACGACGCCGTGACGAATGCACGCTTGTCGTCGACGATGTTGGTGATGGGTCAGCTCGAAGATGCGATCGCGTTGGCCGACAAGGCGACTGAGCAGGAGCCAGATCTCGAGCTGGGCTGGTGGGCGGCGTTGCGAGCGCGGGCCGCAGCTGAAATTTACGTCGACGCAATTGCTGCGCTTGAGCAACTGCAAACGCAATTCGGGCATTCTCTGGACCCAGAGGCGCTCGCAAAAGATCCGTCGCTTGAGCAGTTTTCGCACTCTGAGGAATACATGACCTGGTTTGCGGCCAACAACGTCGAGCAAGAAGCGGAGGAAGTCGAAGGTGACGCCGAGTAAGGCGCGATGTCACGCACGGACGTAGAGATTGTTGAGTTCTCGCCTGATCTGGCGAGGGCGTTCCACGACCTCAACGTCGAATGGCTTGAAAAGTACTTTCGTGTCGAAACCATCGACCACGAAATGCTCTCCCGACCTGAAGAACAGATTATTCAACACGGCGGAGTCATCTTGTTCGCCAAATGCAGCGGCGAGATCGTCGGCACTGTGGCTCTAAAACATCACGGGGACGGCGTCTATGAACTGACCAAGATGGCGGTGACCGAGCGCTTCCGGGGCGCCGGAATTGGTCGCCATTTGATGCGGGCCTGTATCGAGAAGTATGAGGAAATCAGTGGTACAGCGCTGTTTCTCGAGTCGCACTCGAGCCTGACGCCAGCGCTGACGCTGTACGAGTCCGCGGGCTTTGAGCACGCCCCGCGTCCGGCACCTTCGGAGTACCAGCGCGCCGACGTATATATGGTGTATCAGCGGCCCTGAAATCTCAGGGAATCAACAACTTGGACGAAGGGTCACAAAACGGCAAATAAACTGTTGACCCCACTAGATTCGTCGCTATAATGCCCCGCTCGTTGCAGGTACGGTGTCCTGCAGCGGACCTCCAATTCAAATACAGCAGTGGCCGTAGGGCTGGTCAACAGTCCCGCTCGGCTTGTATAATTGTGGGTCTACTGAAATTGGGGACATTCTTAATTTGGTTCAGTTGCTGACGGACCATGCGGCTCGAACGCCAAATTAAGAATGTCCCCATTTTCAATCGTTCTTTAACAATTCAATCAGATAATTTGTGTGGGTGCTTGCGCTGGATTTTGCGAAGGCAAAATCGAGTGTAAGAACCAAGTGAAATCTTAGTAATTTGGGGATTATTCTCAATTCAAGCTCAAAGCTATGAACTGAAGAGTTTGATCCTGGCTCAGATTGAACGCTGGCGGCATGCCTAACACATGCAAGTCGAACGGAAACGATGGAAGCTTGCTTCCAGGCGTCGAGTGGCGGAC